>JAESFO010000136.1_pt1 | contig 200100 bp, 197 predicted proteins | sample 9269421 | NCBI WGS metagenome assembly JAESFO01 (sample SAMN14502839, study PRJNA617101) | algae metagenome | isolation source: Nostoc desertorum CM1-VF14 and co-occurring heterotrophs from rocky... | place: USA: Clark Mountains, San Bernardino, California | collected 2000-06-05 | reverse complement strand
TCTTCGCCGCCTGGTACTACTGGTACCCGAAGATGTTCGGCATCATGTACAACGAGACGCTGGCCAACATCCATTTCTGGATCACCTTCGTCGGCGTGAACGTGATCTTCTTCCCGCAGCACTTCCTCGGCCTTGCCGGCATGCCGCGTCGCTACATCGACTATCCGGATGCCTTCGCGCTGTGGAACCGCGTCTCCTCGATCGGCTACTACATCACCTTCGCCGGTCTGGTGCTGTTCCTCTACATCCTGTTCGAGGCTGCCCGTAAGAAGCGTCCGGCCCCGGCGAACCCGTGGGGTGACGGTGCGACCACTCTAGAGTGGACGCTCTCCAGCCCGCCGCCGTTCCACCAGTTCGAGACGCTGCCGCGTATCGGCGCGGACGTTAAGCACTGACCTGCAGACTGTGCGCGGGGCCTTCGGGTCCCGCGGCAACCAAGGCGAGAGACATTGGCCTACGTGCACCACAGCAATGAGATATCGGTCCGCGCCCACGAGGCGCGGGTCGAAGACTATCTCGCGCTGCTGAAGCCGCGGGTCATGTCGCTGGTGGTGTTCACCGCTCTGGTGGGCCTGCTGCTCGCGCCCGGCGGCATCAATCCCTTCGTCGGCGCCGTCGCCATCCTCTGCATCGCCATCGGGGCAGGGGCCTCGGGCGCACTGAACATGTGGTACGACGCCGATATCGACGCCGTGATGAGCCGCACCGCCAACCGGCCGATCCCGGCCGGCCGCATGGAGCGCGATCACGCGCTGGCCTTTGGCCTCGTCCTCTCGGTGTTCTCGGTTGCGCTGCTCGGCCTTGCCACCAACTGGCTGGCCGCCGGCCTGCTGGCCTTCACCATCTTCTTTTACGCCGTGATCTACACGATGTGGCTGAAGCGTTCGACGCCGCAGAACATCGTCATCGGCGGCGCCGCCGGCGCCTTCCCCCCGATGGTCGGCTGGGCCGCCGTCACCGGTACGATCAGCATCGAATCCGTCGTGCTGTTCCTCATCATCTTCCTCTGGACCCCGCCGCACTTCTGGGCGCTGGCGCTCTACAAGCAGTCCGACTACGGCGCTGCCGGCATCCCCATGCTGCCCAACGTCGCCGGCGAGAAGGCCACCAAGGTCCAGATCCTCGTCTACTCGGTGCTGCTCGTCGCCTCGACGCTGATCCCGAGCTGGATCGGTTTCATGGGCCCGATCTACACCGCGGCCGCCGTCGTCACCGGCGCCGGGTTCCTGTGGTTCGCCTGGGCGCTCTTCAGCACCACCGAGACGGTGGCGATGAAGAAGGCCGGCCGGGCGCTGTTCACCTATTCTCTGAGCTATCTAGCCGTGATCTTCCTCGCCCTGATCACCGACCACGTAGCCAACATGCTGGGATGGCTCTGATGGTCGAACCCGTAAAGCGCGACGAAGAGGCCGAGGCCGCCGCCCGCCGCCGCCGTCGTTCGGTGGCCCTGGGCCTGGCGCTCGCCGCCTTCGTGATCATTGTCTACGTCCTGACCATCGTGAAGATGGGGCCGGCCGTGCTCGATCGGCCGCTCTGATGACCGACGCGTCCCTGCCGCAAACGCCGCCCAGTTCGCCCCGCAACCGCCGCGTCGCGGTCACGCTGTTGGTGCTGGTCGCCGCCATGGTCGGCGCCGCCTACGCTGCCGTCCCGCTTTATGCGCTGTTCTGCCAGGTCACCGGCTTCGGCGGCACGACGCAGGTCTCTGCCGGCAACCTCAAGGGCGCCATCGCCCGCGAGATGACCGTGCGCTTCGATTCCAACGTCGAAGGCGCGCTGCCCTGGACCGTGACGGCCGCCAAGCCCGTCACCGGCAAGATCGGCAACGTCGAGACCGTCGTCTTCATTGCTCATAACCTTTCCGACAAGCCCGTCACCGGCCAGGCGATCTTCAACGTCACGCCCGAGCAGACCGGCATGTACTTCAACAAGATCGAATGCTTCTGCTTCACCGAGCAGACGCTGCAGCCCGGCGAGACTGTCGAGATGCCGATCGTCTTCTTCGTTGACCCCGATATCGCAGAGAACCGCGATCTCGACACCATCCGGGACATCACCCTGTCCTATACATTTTACGCCGTTAAGAGCGAGGGAAGCTGACCATGGCTGCGCACGCCAAGCCCAACCACGACTACCACCTGGTAAACCCCAGCCCCTGGCCCTTCGTCGGCTCGGTCTCGGCCTTTGTCATGGCCGTGGGCGCTGTGCTGTGGTTCCACGAAATCGCGCCGCCCTGGATCCTGCTCGCCGGCTTTGTTGGCGTGCTCTACACCATGTATGCGTGGTGGAGCGACGTCATCAAGGAAGGCAAGGCCGGTGACCATACCCCGGTGGTGATGATGCATCACCGCTACGGCATGATCCTGTTCATCGCTTCCGAAGTGATGTTCTTCGTCGCCTGGTTCTGGGCCTATTTCGACGGCTTCTTCAACCAGGAAGCGCACGAGCAGTATGCCCGTATCGCCGCCATGGGCACCACCTGGCCGCCGACCGGCGTCGAGCTGTTCAGCCCCTGGCACCTGCCGCTGTTCAACACCCTGATCCTGCTGACCTCGGGCACTGCCGTGACCTGGGCGCACCATGCGCTGCTGCACCGTGACAAGCGCGGCCTCGTCTGGGGTCTCGTGATCACCATCGCGCTGGGCGTGCTGTTCACCTGCGTGCAGGCGCTCGAGTATTCCGAGGCCGGCTTCCAGTTCACCGGCAACCTCTATGGCGCCACCTTCTTCATGGCGACCGGCTTCCACGGCTTCCACGTGCTGATCGGTACGATCTTCCTGATCGTCTGCCTGATCCGCGCCATGCGCGACTCCTTCACGCCCGAGCACCACCTCGGCTTCGAATTCGCCGCCTGGTACTGGCACTTCGTTGACGTGGTCTGGCTGTTCCTCTTCGCCTCGATCTATGTCTGGGGCAGCTGGGGCGTCACCCTCAGCCACTAGGCAGAGGGGCCACCAGAGACTTTTCGAAGGGCGCGGCAAGGCTGCGCCCTTCGTTCTTCCGGGGACAAAGATGACCGATCACATCATCCGCGATGTCGCGAGCCTCGAGGCGCTCTATGGCGAAGTGAGCCTCGGCGCGCAGCTCAAGGAAATGCCCTACCTCCACCCGCACTATGCGGCGCTGATCAAGGCCTCGCCCTTCGCCATCCTCGCCACCTGCGGTCCTGCCGGCCTCGACGCTTCGCCCCGCGGCGATCCGCCCGGCTTCGTCGAAATCCTCGACGAGAAAACCCTGCTGCTGGCCGATCGGCGCGGCAATAACCGCCTCGACAGCCTCCGCAACGTCATCGCCGATCCGCGTGTCGCGCTGCTGTTCCTTGTCCCCGGCGTCGGCGAAACCCTACGCGTCAACGGCACCGCCGAAATCTCGGTTGCGCCGGAGCTGATGCAGCGTCTTGCCGTTGCCGGCAAGGAACCGCGCAGCGTGCTCGTCATCCATATCGAGACGGTGTTCTTCCAATGCTCACGCGCCCTGGTGCGTTCCGAACTCTGGAACCCCGATCGCCATGTCGAGCGCTCGAGCCTGCCGAGCCCAGGCCAGATGCTCGCCGCCACCAGTGAGGCGCGGATCGATGGCGAGGCCTATGATCGCGAACTGCCCGACCGCCTGAAAGTCACGTTGTACTGAGCCATGACCGAGCCGACCCCCGAACGTTTGCCGTCTCCCTTCGCCACCGGCCTTGCCTGCCGCTGCCCGCGCTGCGGCGAGGGCCCGCTGTTCTCCGGCTTCCTGAAGCCGGTGTCGCGCTGCGAAAGTTGCGGTGAGGACCTGAGCTTTGCCGCCGCAACCGAGGGACCGGCCGTCTTCATCATCCTGATCGTCGGCTTCGTCATCGTCGGCGCGGCTGCGGCGGTCGAGGGGCTGTTCCATCCGCCACCGTTCGTCCACCTGCTGCTCTGGCTGCCCAGCACCGTCATCCTGTCGCTGCTGTTGCTGCGGCCGTTGAAGGCGACAATGGTGGCGCTGCAATACCACAACCGCGCCGGCGAAGGCCGCCTCGATGGCTGACGACATTCGGCCGGCCCGGCGTCCGCGTTGGTCGTTCTGGGCCTTCATCGGCTTCATGCTGGTGCTGATGGTGCTGTTCGTCACGCTCGGCATCTGGCAGGTCGAGCGGCTCGGCGAGAAGGAGCATCTGATCGCCAACGTCGCCTCACGCATGACCCTCGCGCCCGAACCGCTGCCGCCGGTCGGCGAGTGGGGCGCCTTCGATGCCGACGCCTGGAACTACCGGCCTGTTGCCGCCGCCGGCACCTTCCGGCCGGAGCAGACGGTATTGGTATTCACCAGCCTTGCCGACCAGCGCGGCAAGTTCTCCGGGCCCGGGTACTGGGTGATGACCCCCCTCGAGCTGGCCGCCGGCGGCACCATCTTCGTCAATCGCGGCTTCGTGCCCGAGGAGTCCGCCGAGGCCTTCGCCGCGGGCGGTACGGTCGAGCCCGGTCTCGTCAGCCTCGAGGGCATCGCTCGCGCCAGCGAGGAAATCAACAGCTTCACCCCGGCGCCCGATACCGCCAAGCGCATCGAATGGGTCCGCAACACTGAACGCCTGGCGTCGCTCGCCGGGCCGGTGCCCGAGCCCGTTGCGCCGATCTACATCGATCTGCCGGCACTGGGCGCCGGCACCCTGCCGCAGGGTGGCGAGACCGTCGTCAGCTTCCCCAACAACCATCTCGGCTACGCCATCACCTGGTTCGGTTTCGCGACGCTTGTGCCGTTCCTGCTGTTCTTCTGGGCCCGACGCCAGCGGGCGCCCAGGCCACCCGAGATACCATCCAAGCCATGAAACTTGCGGCGCAGCCGCAGTTTCACTAGGGTGCGGCGCAATCCCAACCGCGTGCGCAGCAGGCACGTGTGAGAACAAGGCGGGGCGCTTTCCCTACATGCAGTTCGTTTCTACGCGCGGCGGGGCGGTCGTGCCCGGCTTCTCCGATGCAGTCCTCGCTGGTCTCGCAAGTGACGGCGGCCTTTATGTCCCGGAGAATTGGCCGCAGATCACTCCCACCCAGATCGCGGCCTACGCCAACCGGCCCTATGCCGAAGTCGCCTTCGATATCATCCGCCGCTTCGTCGATGGCGAAATCGCCGATGCCGAGCTGAAGCGCATCATCGACGAGGCCTATGCCACTTTCCGGCATGCCTCGGTCGCCCCGCTGGTAGAGATCGAACCCGGCCATTTCGTGCTCGAGCTGTTCCACGGCCCGACGCTGGCGTTCAAGGACGTGGCGATGCAGTTCCTCGGGAGGGTGATGGATCACATTCTCGCCCGCCGCGGCAGCCGCGCCACCATTGTCGGCGCTACCTCCGGCGACACCGGGTCGGCCGCCATCGAGGCCTTCCGCGGCCGCGAGGCGACCGACATCTTCATCCTCCACCCGGAGGGCCGCACCTCCGAAGTGCAGCGCCGGCAGATGACCACGGTGCTTGACGCCAACGTCCACAACATCGCCTTGCGCGGCACGTTCGATGACTGCCAGGACATCGTGAAGGGCCTGTTCAACCATCGCGACTTCCGTGAGACGACGCACCTCAGCGGCGTCAACTCGATCAACTGGGGCCGCATCGTCGCGCAGATCGTCTACTACTTTACCGCCGCCGCCTCGCTCGGCGCGCCACAGCGCGAAGTGATCTTCACCGTCCCCACGGGGAACTTCGGCGATATCTTCGCCGGCTACTGCGCCGCGCGCATGGGGCTGCCGATCAGGACGCTGGCCATCGCCACCAACTCCAACGACATTCTCGCCCGCACCATCGAGACCGGGCGCTACGAGGTCACCGGCGTCACCCCAACCATCAGCCCGTCGATGGATATTCAGGTCAGCTCGAACTTCGAGCGGCTGTTGTTCGAGGCGGTCGATCGCGACGCCGATACGGTCAAGTCGATGATGAGCGGCCTGAAGCAGTCCGGCGGCTTCTCCATCCCCGACAAGGGTATGGCGGCGATCCGCCGGCAGTTCGTCGCCGGCCGTACCGACGAGGCCGCAACTGCTGCGACCATCAAGGCTGTTCACACCGGCTCGGGCTACCTGCTCGACCCCCATACCGCCGTCGGCGTCGCCGTTGCCCGCACGCTCGTGGGCGGCACCGCCCCGGTGGTCACACTCTCCACCGCGCACCCCGCCAAATTCCCGGCCGCGGTCAAGGCTGCCGCGGGCATTGAACCAGCCCTGCCGGCGTGGTTGTCTGATCTTTACCAACGAGAAGAACGCTACACGGTGCTGAACAACGATCAGTCCGAGGTGGAGCAGTTCATTGCGGCACGCACCCGTGCCGGAGGAGCATAAGTGACGGTCCGGAGTACGACGCTTCCCAACGGCATGACCGTTCTCACCGACGACATGCCGCACCTCGAAAGCGCGTCCCTGGGCATCTGGGTCAAGGCCGGGTCACGCAGCGAAACCGAAGCCGAGCATGGCATCTCGCACATGCTCGAGCACATGGCGTTCAAGGGCACCAAGACCCGCGATGCGCTGGAGATCGCCTCCACCATCGAGAATGTCGGCGGCGACCTCAATGCCGCGACCTCGGTGGAGCACACCGGCTATTTCGCCCGCGTGCTGAAGGAAGATGTCGCGCTCTCCGCCGATATCCTTTCCGACATCCTGCAGAACTCGCAGTTCGAGCAGCACGAGCTCGATCGCGAGCAGCAGGTGATCGTCCAGGAGATCGGCGCGGCGCGCGACAACCCTGACGATCACGTGTTCGACCTGTTCCAGCAGGCCGCCTTTCCCGATCAGGCCATCGGCCGCACCATCCTCGGCACCGTCGAGTCGGTGAACAGCTTCGGCCCCGATTCCATTCGGGCCTATATGGAGCGCAACTATGTGGGCGACCACATGGTGCTGTGCGCCGCCGGCAATGTCGATCACGATGCGCTGGTCGATATCGCCAATAACCGCTTCCACGATTTGAAGCCCACCGGCGCGCCGCCCCCCGACAAGGCGGCCTATGTCGGCGGCGAGCAGCGGCTCGTTTCCGACCACGAGCAGGCTCACATCGTGCTCGGCATGGAAGGGCGCGCCTACAATTCCGACGGCTTCTACGCCGTGCAGATCCTCGCCTCCATTCTTGGCGGCGGCATGAGCTCGCGGCTGTTCCAGGAGGTGCGCGAGAAGCGCGGCCTCTGCTACTCGGTCTATGCTTTCCACTGGGCCTTCGCCGATAGCGGCATTTTTGGCGTCGCCGCCTCTACCGGCGAGGACGAGGTGGCGGAGCTGCTGCCGGTGGTGCTCGACGAGCTGCGCAAGGCCACCGAGACGATCTCCGACGAAGAGGTGATCCGCGTCCGCAACCAGATCCGCGCCGGGCTGCTGATGTCGCTCGAAAGCCCGTCGTCGCGCGCCGGACAGCTGGCGCGCCAGCAGATCCTGTGGGGCCGCACCATTCCGCTGCAGGAAACGGTCGATCGCATCAATCGCATCACCGCCGACCGCGTGAAGCAGATTGCGCGGCAGGTGTTCGATGCCGGACAGGTGTCGCTGGCGGGCATCGGCCCGGTCGCCAAGCTCCCCGATTATCGCGACATCGCGGCACAGCTGAAGAACTGAGGGCGTAGCGGCGTCATCATGATGCTCACCTGGTTTGCGCGCGACGATACCCCGGTGCTGACGGGTCAGCGCGTGGTCCTGCGCGCGCCGCGCGCCAGCGACTACACCGCCTGGCGCGACCTGCGCCGCGCCAGCCGCGATTTCCTCCGCCCCTACGAGCCGCGCTGGACCGACTCGGACCTCGGCCAGCGGGTCTACGCCGCGCGGCTGCGCCGCGGTCGCGAGGAGGCCAAGGCGGGTACCGACTATGCCTTCTTCATCTTCACTCGCAGCGATGAAGAACTGGTGGGCGGCATCACCCTGTCCAACGTGCGGCGCCGTGCCGCGCAGTTCGTCAACCTCGGCTACTGGATGGGGCACAGCTTCGCCGGCAAGGGCTACATGACCGAGGCGGTGAGCCTGGTGATCCCCTACTGCTTCGAAACCCTGGGTTTGCACAGGATTCACGCGGCTTTCCTGCCCGACAACCAGGCCAGCCGGCGCGTCCTTGAAAAAAACGGATTCACCGAAGAGGGCTACGCCGAACACTACCTCCAGATCGACGGCAGGTGGGCAGACCACGTGCTGTTCGGCCTTACCCGAGAGCGCTACGACGCCGCCGTTAGGCACGGCCGCCGGTGAATGCTTGTCCCAAGGGGGAAACCCCGTTACCTAGGTTCCCCAACCATGACTGCGGCAGGGCCATTTTTCAGCTAATGCGTCACATCCTCTACCTCGCGATGTGTATTGCGTTTGCGCTGGTCGGGACCCTTCCCGCTGCCGCCTTCGACGTCATCACCGCTCCTGAGAACGTCAATGCCGTGAACCTCACTGGCGTGGTCGATATCGTTCCCGGCGACGCCGGCAAGGTGCAGCTGTCCACCGCCGCCGGTGAAGATGGCATCATCCGCCGCATCGAGGTGCTGGCCTCGGCCGGCGGCTCCAATCCCAACTGGGCGCTGTTCGCGCTGCGCAACGATTCCGACGTGCAGCTCGAACGCCTGCTGGTTGCGCCGTATTTCCGCCTGCCGGGCTCCGGGGTGTTCCGGCCCGATCTCGGCGCCGAGCGCATCAAGGTCTTGACCCCCAGCGCGGGTCTGCGCCCCACGCGCCTTACCGACCGCGAAGCCGACGTGTTCGAAGTGGTGCTCGATCCTGGCGCTACCGTCACCTTCGTCGCGGAACTCTCGAGCGGCGCGCTGCCCGAGCTTTACCTCTGGAAGCCCGACGCCTACCGCGACTACGTGAACTCGTTCACCCTGTTCCGCGGCGTGGTGCTCGGCGTTGCCGCGCTTGCCGCGGTGTTCCTCACCATCATGTTCGTGGTGAAGGGGCGCGGCATCTTCCCGGCCACCGCGGCCTTCTCCTGGGCAGTGCTGACCTACCTGCTGGTCGATTTCGGCGTGCTCGGGCCATTGCTCAGCATTTCCAATGGCGCGATGCAGCCCTTCCGTGCCGCCGCCGAGGCCGGCATCGCCACGACCTTGTTCGGCTTCCTGTTCATCTACCTGAACCTCCATCGCTGGCACCTGCGCTTCATCCACCTGGCGCTGGCGCTGGTCGTGGTGTTCCTCGCGCTGTTCGGTTTCGCCTTCTTCCAGCCCTCGATTGCCGCGACCGTGGCGCGGCTGGTGCTGGCGTTGCTCGGCATCACCGGTTTCTTCCTGATCCTGCTGCTGGCGCTGCGCGGTTACGACCGCGCCGTGCTGCTGGTGCCGACCTGGATCATCTATATCGCCTGGCTGTTCTACGCCTGGCTGGTGGTCACCGGCCAGGTTTCGAACGATGTGGCGCAGCCGGCGGTCGCCGGCGGCCTCGTGCTTATCGTCATGCTGTTGGGCTTCACCTCGGTGCAGCACGCCTTCTCGGAAGGGCAGGTGTCGATCGGCACCCTCTCCGAAGTCGAGCGCCGCGCCCTGGCGCTCACCGGCTCGGGCGATTTCGTCTACGACTGGAACATCGAGCGCGACCGCGTCGCCGTCTCCGATGAGCTCGGCACCCGTCTCGGCGAACGCCGCGGCGCACTGCGTGGTTCGATCAAGCGCTGGCTCGACCGCGTCCACCCCGAAGATCGCGATCGCTTCCGCACCGCCTTCGACACGCTGGTCGAACTGCGCCGCGGCAAGGTCTCGGCCGATGTCCGCCTCGCTGCCCATGACGGCAGCTTCCGCACGTTCCGCATGCGGGTGAAGCCGGTGCTCGGCGGCGACGGCCAGGTCAACCGCATCGTCGGCACCCTGCAGGACGTCAACGAGGACCGCGCCAGCCGCGAGCGCCTGCTGCACGACGCCGTGCATGACAGCCTCACGGGGTTGCCCAACAAGCAATTGTTCCTCGACCGACTGGAGCGCGCTTTGGTGCGCGCCCGCCTGCCCAATGGCACCAAGCCTGCCGTCTTCCTCATCGATATCGACCGCTTCACCGAGCTCGAGGAGCGGGTAGGGCACTCGGCCGCCGATTCCGTGCTGCTCGCCATCTCGCGCCGCGTCGCCCGCGTCATGCGCCCGCTCGATACCGTCGCCCGCCTTGGCGGCGACCAGTTCGGCGTCATTCTTGCTTCCGAGCAGGCCGCCGGCAAGATCGCCGAGACCGCCGAGCAGATCCGCAAGGCGCTGAAATCGCCGTTCAACTTCGGCGAGCGCGACCTGAGCCTCACCGCCTCGATCGGCGTCACCATCTATGATGGCAACCCGGTTGCGGCGCCCGATGTGCTGCGTGATGCCGAGCTCGCGATGTACTATGCCAAGCGCCTGGGCGGCGATCGCATCGAGGCCTTCCGCGCCTCGGCCCGCTCCATAGCCGCCTATTCCAAGGCCGGCGAGGAGGATCTCGATCGCGGCCTCCGCCACGGCGAGCTGGCGGTGCAGTTCCAGCCGATCATGGATATCCATTCCGGCACCATCGCCGGTTGCGAGGCGCTGATGCGCTGGAACCACCCGCAGCGCGGCGTGGTGGCGCCCGAAGAGTTCGTGCCGCTGGCCGAGCGCACCGGGCTGATCGAGCGCCTCGGCCGCGTCGCCTTCGAGCAGGCCGCCGGCCAGGCCCGCGAATGGGCGGCCTCGCTGCCACTGCCCGAGGATTTCTTCGTCTCGGTCAACCTGTCGCCGGCGCAACTCGCGACCGAGTCATTGCTCAACGACATGCGCGCGCTGGTTTCCGACCATCGCCAGATCGCCCGTCACCTGAAGCTCGAGATCACCGAAAGCCAGGTGATGAGCAACCCCGAGCACTCGGCCTATGTGCTGAATGCGTTGCGGGCTCTCGGCCTGCGCCTGGCGCTTGACGATTTCGGCACCGGCCACAGCTCACTGAGCTACCTGCACCGCTTCCCGTTCGACACCATCAAGATCCCTGCCGCCTTCGTGCAACTGGGCGATGACACCGGCATGAGCCACACCCAGGTGCCGATCATCCGCGCCATCATCACGCTCGCCACCGAGCTCGATCTCAGCGTCATCGCCGAGGGCGTCGAGACCATCGAAGAAATCGAGCGCCTGCAGCAGCTCAACTGCCAATACGCCCAGGGCTACGCCTTCGGCGCCGCCATGAGCGGGCAGGAACTCGGCAAGCGTTTGCAGAGCCAGTTCAGCGGGAAGTAAATCCGGCTATTGGTGGGCGACCGCTAGGCCCGCATCGCCATGGCCGGCCTGAAGCGGTCGTCAGGGTCGACACCGACTGGCAGCGCGGCATAGTGGCTGAACCGTATGGTGTATCGGCCAGCGCCGCTGCTGATAGCGCGCAGCGAGTTGGCATATCCGAACATCGTGGCGACTGGCACGAGAGCCACCACGAGGCAGCCGGCACCTTGGGCCTCGGTCCGCTCGATCCGTCCTCGCCGGGCGTTGAGGTCGCCGATCACGTCACCGACGACGGCTTGTGGCACCAGCGCTTCGAGCCACATGATCGGCTCGAGAGCCATCGGGCCAGCCTGCTCGATGGCCTGATAGAATCCGGCGCGAGCAGCCGTCTCGAAGGCGAGGGTCGAGGAGTCGACGTCGTGATATGCGCCATCTAGCAGCGTGAACCTGACGCCGACAATCGGAAACCCGATCACCGGGCCTGACCCCATGACCGATGCCACTCCCGTTTGCACCGCGAGGATGTATGCTGCGGGCAGATTACCCTCGGCGACCACCGCGACGAACTGCGGCCCGTCGCCTGGCTCGATACGGAACTTGATGTGGGCGAACTGCGTGCCGCCGGGCGACTGCTTCCTGTGGACGTAATCGCGATCAATCCGGTGTGTGATCGTCTCGCGATACGCCACCTGCGGCGTGCCCACGTTCAGCTCGACGCCAGCCGCCTTCAGGCGTTCGATCAGGTGTGCGAGGCGGTGTTCATCCTTGCCCGAAACTATGACCTGGCCACTCTCGGCGTCGATCCTCACCCAACAGTCCGGATCATCGTTCGCAATCCGCGCGAGCGCCTGGCTCAACCGATCGCCGTCGCTCCGATGGCGCGGCTCGATGGCGATATCGACGACTGGCTCACCCATGCCCCGCCGTCGCGCTCAGCGTCGCGCGCGTGATCCCGAGGCTGGCCAGCGCCGCATCGTAGCGGTTCTCGATCGGCAGCCCGAACAGCAACTCCCTAGAGAACGGCACCGTCAGCCAGCCATTGCCCTGGATCTCGGTTTCGAGCTGTCCCGGGCTCCAGCCGCAATAGCCGAGCGCGAATAGCGCGTCGCTGGGCGAGTTCTTGAACGCCATGGCCTTGAGGATATCGAGCGTCGCAGTGAGACAGATATCGTCGGTGACTTCGTAGGAGTTGCCAACGCGGAAATAGTCCGACGAGTGCAGCACGAAGCCGCGGCTCTTCTGCACCGGGCCGCCGCGCAGCACCTTGCGGTTGCGCACCTCGTCGGGGAGAAGGATCAACTCGTCCTTTTCGCCCAGCTGCAGCTCTTCGAGGATATCGGCGAACTTCATGTCTTCGAGGCTCTGGTTGATCACCAGCCCCATGGCGCCTTCGTCGCCGTGGCCGACCAGATAGATCACGGTCTCGCGGAAGCGGTCGTCACCCATGTCCGGCATGGCGACGAGAAACTGGCCCCTGAGCGACTCCATATCCAACACTCCTGGTACCGGCGGAGCCGGATCGGACCAGTTTAGACTCGTCCTGGTCGCTCTGCCTAGCTTCACGAAGACCTGATCCGCCTTTCTATTTGGGGTGCGCTCGGCTATCCGGAAACCCATGCGCATCCCGGCACTTCTGCTTATCCCCATGCTTTTCACCCCTGCCGTCGCGGCCGAAACGCCGTGGCAGGAAGTGGCGCCCGGCACAAAAGTCCGGCTGATCTCGTCCGACGTGCTGAAGCCCGATGGCACCACCATGGTGGCGCTCGAGATCGACATGCCCGAGGCCACCAACACCTATTGGCGCGTCCCCGGCGAGACCGGCATTCCTACCGACTTTGATTTCGCTGCCTCGAAGGGTGTCACCGGCCACGAGGTGCTGTGGCCGTTCCCGTTGATCGAGACCAAGACCGGCTATGTCGATTTCGTCTATCGCGGCCCAACCGTGCTGCCGGTCGAGCTGAAACTCGACGGCAACGCCGCCGACATCAAGCTTGGGGTGATCATGGGTGTCTGCTCCGATATCTGCGTGCCGGTGACCGCCAGCTTCCAGCTGCCGCTGGCCTTTGCTGCGCCGGACCGGGCGCAGGGCCTTCGGATCGCCCAGGCGCTGGCCCTGACGCCGATGCCGTGGGACGACCCGCGCGATCCCATCGCCTGGGTCGGTTTCGACCGTGCCGCCGAGGCGCTCGCAGTGCGGCTCGACGACGGCAAGGTCGATCCGCTCTCACTGATCGCCGACACTGGGGAAACCGGGCAACTCTTTGGTGCGCCGCAAAAAAGCCCGGATGGAAAACTAGTCCTCCTGCCACTGCTCGGGGGAGAAAGTAGCCGCGACGTGGAGGGCATGCCCGTCCGGCTCACATTCATGACCGAAATGGGTCCGTTCTCGGTGGAACGGCGGATTTCGTCCGCCGGGTCGACTGCGGCGGGCGACTGATCTAAGGTCCGTCGCGCCCGGGCAGAGGGTGTACGTTCGATCATGGGAGCTTTCACGCAGATGACCATCCAGAGCGGGGACAGGATTCCGTCCGTCCCGGTCAAACTCGTGGGTAATGGCGACACGGTCGACACGACATCGGATGCCGTTCTCGGCACTGGCCGGGTGGTGTTCTTCGCGGTTCCGGGCGCTTTCACGCCGACCTGCGACACGTCGCACCTGCCGGGGTTCGTTGCCAATGTCGGCAAGTTCAAGGCGCTCGGCGTCGACCGGATCGTCTGCGGCGCGGTCAACGATCACCACGTGACCAAGGCCTGGGCCGAGCGCTCCGAAGCGATCGGCAAGGTCGAGTTCATCGCCGACGGCGACGGCAACTTCGCCGATGCACTGGGGCTGTCCAAGCAGATCGCCGGCATGGGCAAACGCTTCGCGCGCTTCGCCATGATCATCGAAGACGGCGTCGTTAAGAACCTCTTTGTGCAGGATGTGGCAGGAGTGACCGTCAGCGGCGCGCCAGCCGTGCTGCTGGCGCTCGAAGCGTCGCGAGTTAGTGCGTAAGGAGCAGTCGCATGGGGTTTGTTGATTTGGCGGCGACGCGCGGCGTAAAACTGGTTTCGATGGGCGCTTTGGCGCTCGCTCTTTCGGCCTGTTCGATGGGCAACATGTTCGCGCCCGCCGCGAGCGGCCCTTCGCCGATGGCCACCGCCAATCCCACGCAGCAGGAACTGGCGACCGCCAGCACCAATGCGCTGCCTGCCATTGCCACCGAATGTCCGCCCATCAAGGTGCGCGTCGGCGGCGAGGCGCTGTTCTACTACGGCAAGGGCAAGGTGGGCGACGCCCGCGCGCTGAATTACCAGGCCGTCATCGAAAAGCAGTCGCGCAACTGCGTGGTGTCCAACGGCCTGATCACCGTGAAGATGGGCATTGTCGGCCGCCTGCTGCTCGGCCCGGCGGGCAACCAGACCAACGTCAACGTTCCAGTCCGCTTCGCGGTCGAACGCGACGAGGTGCCGTTGTTCTCCGAGCGCTACGAAATCCCCGTCACCATCACCCCGCCGAACCAGTCGGAAGAGTTCGTGAAGGTGGTAGAGAACGTCGCCATCCCCTACACCGGCGGTGAGCAGATCGTCATCTGGGTCGGTTTCGACGGCAAGTAGGCCGCTCTCCCAAACCGTCTTCGCAACTGGATGCCATCCCCGCGAAAGCGGGGATCTTCGTTTCCCGGCCGGGCAATGAGGCTGTGGGCGGCCGCGTGTGTCCGCTGCATCGCGATTGACTTCGCCGCGCAAACCCGGCTTAGCATTACCCAACAGCGGGAGAGTCCGGTTTCGAGCCGGCGCCGAAGGAGCAACCGCCCCGGAAACTCTCAGGCACCCGGACCGCTGTCGTACTGAACTCTGGAAAGCAGGCGATCTCGCCTCACCGAAGGAGCAACTGACCCATAGGCGGTCAGGAAATCTCTCAGGTTAGCGGACAGAGGGGGCACCGACGCGAGGGCGTTCGCTCGCGCGTTGTCGTGCAACGAGCCCCTGGTGTCCCAATGGCCGATCAACCGGCAGACGACCTCAAGACCGTAGTCCTCAACGACAAGCATGTGGCGCTCGGCGGCCGCATGGTGCCGTTCTCCGGCTATTCGCTGCCCGTGCAGTATCCCGCCGGCATCATCGCCGAGCACAAATGGACCCGCGAGCACGCAGGCCTGTTCGATGTCTCGCATATGGGCCCGAGCTTTCTCGTGCTCGACGACAAGTCGGGCGACGGGGAGGCCGACCATGCGGCGGTCGCCGAAGTGGTCGAGCCGCTGATCTGCGGCGACATCAAGGGGCTGAAGCCCGGCCAGATCCGCTACACTCTGCTGCTCAACGAAGCGGGCGGCACCTATGACGACCTGATGATTGCCCGCCCGGCCGCCGAAGGCTGGGGCGGGGCGCTCTACATCGTCGTCAACGCCGGCACCAAGGAGGCGGATTTCCAGCGCATCGCCACGGCTGCCCTGGGCCGCGCCACGCTCAACCGCTCCGACCACTGTGCACTGCTGGCGCTGCAGGGGCCGGAGGCCGCCGCGGTGATCGACGCCATCGTTCCCGCTGCCGCCGAACTCGGCTTCATGCACTACGCCTCTTTCGACTGGCGCGACACCAAGCTGGTGATCTCGCGCTCCGGCTATACCGGCGAGGATGGCTTCGAGATCCTCGTCGACCCCGAACACGCCGCTGCCCTGTGGGATACGCTGCTCGCGGACAACAGGGTCAAGCCGATCGGGCTGGGCGCCCGCGACAGCCTGCGGCTCGAGGCCGGGTTGCCGCTCTATGGCCACGACCTCGACGAGACCATTTCCCCGGTCGAGGCCGGGCTCAACTTCGCCATCTCCAAGCGCCGCCGCGAGGCTGCCGATTTCCCCGGGGCGCAGCGCATCCTCGCCGAGCTGGGCGGGGTGCTCGAACGCGTCCGCATCGGTTTGACCGTTGAAGGCGCGCCGGCCCGCGAAGGCGCGGCGATTCTCGATCAGTACGGCGCCGAGATCGGCGTCGTCACCTCGGGCGGCTTCGCCCCCACCCTCAGCCGCGCCATCGCCATCGGCTTCGTGCCGCCCGATCACGCCGCCCCCGGTACCAGGTTGCAGGTGCTGGTGCGCGGCAAGACCCAACCGGCGGAAGCCGTCGCCACCCCATTCGTTCCCCATCGCTACGTCCGGAAGGCCAGCAAATGACCAAGTTCACCAAGGACCACGAGTACATCACTGCCGACGGCACCGTGGGCATCACCCCCTATGCGCAGGAGCAACTGGGCGACATCGTCTACGTCGAGCTGCCCAAGGTCGGCCAGAAGCTGAAGGCCGGCGACGAGGCAGCCGTGGTCGAGTCGGTGAAGGCGGCATCCGAGATCTACTCGCCGGTCTCCGGCACAGTGACCGCCGTCAACGACGCGCTCTCGGGCGAACCCGGGCTCATCAACTCGTCGCCCGAAACCGACGGCTGGATCTTCAAGCTGGCGCTCGACAACCCGTCCGAGCTCGATGGCCTGATGGATGCTGGCGCTTATGAAGAACTGACCAAGTGAGCCGGCCCGCCCCCCTCCCAACCTCCCCCACACGGGGGGAGGTGCCTGCCGGTGTAACTGGCTCGATCGAGACACAAACTCGGATCTTCACCTCCCCCCTTGTGGGGGAGGTCGGGAGGGGGGTGGCCCCACGCACTGAACCCGCAATCTACGGAATCAACTGATGCGCTATCTCCCTCATTCCGAGCACGAGCGGGCCGATATGCTCGCCGTGATCGGCGCCCGGACCGCCGAGGATCTGTTTGCTCGCGTCCCCCGCCATGCCCTGCTGCACGAACCGGTGAACCTGCCACGTCACGCGCCGGAGTTCCTCGTCGAGGCCCACATGAAGGCGCTGGCCGGCCGCAACCATGCCGCCGGCGACGGCCCGTTCTTCATCGGCGCCGGCGCTTATCGCCACCACGTACCGGCGAGCGTCGATCACCTGATCCAGCGCTCCGAGTGGCTGACCGCCTACACCCCATACCAACCGGAGGTCTCGCAGGGGACGCTCCAGATGCTGTTCGAGTTCCAGACCCAGGTCGCGCACCTGACCGGCATGGAAGTCGCCAATGCCTCGATGTACGATGGCTCGACCGCCACGGCTGAAGCCGTGCTGATGGCGCGCCGGCTCACCCGCCGCAACCGCATCATCCTCTCGGGTGGTCTCCATCCGCACTATCGCGACGTGGTGCGGACCTATCTCGGCGATGGTCCCGACCTCGTCTGCCTGCCAGCCTCGCCGGAAGGGCAGGGCGATATCCTCAACCGCATCGATGGCGACACGGCCGCCATCGTCGTCCAGACGCCCGACTTCTACGGCCACCTGCGTGATCTGCGCGCCGCTGCCGACGCCGCCCATGCGGCCGGCGCCCTGCTGATCGTCGTGGTGACCGAAGTAGTGTCGCTCGGCCTGATCGAGGCGCCCGGCGCGCTCGGCGCCGATATCGTGGTCTGCGAGGGCCAGTCAATCGGCAACAGCCTCAACTTCGGCGGTCCCTATGTCGGCCTGATGGCCACACGCAAGGAGTTCATCCGCCAGATGCCGGGGCGCCTCTGCGGTGAAACCGTCGACGCCGACGGCAATCGCGGCTTCGTCCTCACGCTCTCGACCCGCGAGCAGCACATCCGCCGCGAAAAGGCGACGAGCAACATCTGCACCAACTCGGGCCTCTGTGCGCTCGCCTTCTCCATCCACATGTCGCTGCTCGGCGAGGCTGGCTTGAAGAAGCTGGCCCGTCTCAACCACCACAATGCGGTGAAGCTCGCGAGGATGCTCGGCACCATCCCGGGCGTCGAGCTGCTCAACAAGAGCTTCTTCAACGAGATGACCATCCGCCTGGCCGTGCCGGCTGCGCCGGTGGTCGAACTGCTGGCCAAGGCCGACGTTCTCGCCGGCTTGCCGGTCAGCCGCCTCGAGCCCGACAATCCGGCCTGTGAAAACCTCATCGTCCTCGCCGCGACCGAGCTCACCACCGACGACGATATCGCGATGCTGGCCGAGTGCCTCCACGCCGCCCTTTCGGAGGACGCCCAATGAGCATGAACAACCAGGGCCGGCCCACCGGCATCGGCACATCCGACTTCACCTCCGTCTCGGGCTCCTCGCTGCTCCCCAACGAGCCGCTGCTGTTCGAGATCGGCGACCGCGAGCATTCCGGCGTCGATCTGCCGGATGTCAGCATCGACGGCAGCTTCCTTGGCGGCTTCGAGCGGCAGTCGGAAATCGACCTCGCCGGCCTCACCGAGCCCGAGACGCTGCGCCACTATGTGCGCCTCAGCCGCCTCAACTACTCGATCGACAGTGGCATGTACCCGCTCGGCTCGTGCACCATGAAGCACAACCCGCGCCTGAACGAGAAGATGGCGCGGCTGCCCGGCTTCGCCGACATCCACCCGCTGCAGCCGGTCTCGACCGTGCAGGGCGCCCTCGCCTTGATGGAGGAGCTCTCCCACTGGCTGATGACGCTGACCAATACCGCTGCCGTCTGCCTCACTCCCAAGGCCGGCGCGCATGGCGAGATGGCCGGCATGATGGCGATCAAGGCGGCACAGGAAGCCGCGGGGCAGGGGCACCGCAAGGTCGTGCTGGTCCCCGAGAGCGCTCACGGCACCAACCCCGCCACCGCCGCCTTCCTCGGCTATTCGGTGAGGGCCGTGCCGGCTCGCGATGATGGGACGGTCGATGTCGAGGCGGTGAAGGCAGCCTTGTCGCCCGATGTCGCAGCGATCATGCTTACCAACCCCAATACCTGCGGGCTGTTCGAGCCCGAGGTGATCGAGATCGCCGCGGCGGTGCACGAGGCCGGCGCCTTCTTTTACTGCGATGGCGCCAATTTCAACGCCATCATGGGCGTGGTCCGGCCGGGCGATCTCGGTATCGACGCCATGCACATCAACCTGCACAAGACCTTCTCCACCCCGCATGGCGGCGGCGGCCCGGGCGCCGGTCCGGTGGTCCTCTCCGCCGCGCTGGCGCCATTCGCACCGGTACCGTTTGTGAAAAAGGGTGAGGGCCCGCTGGCCCTGGTTGAGCATGCCGAAGGCCAGCACCTGGGGCGCATCACCGCCTTCAACGGCCAGATGGGCATGTATGTCCGCGCCTTGACCTACATGCTGAGCCATGGCGGCGACGGCCTGGCGCAGGCCGCCAAGGATGCCGTGCTCAACGCCAACTACATCAAGGCGCGGCTGGAGCGCGTGTTCTCGGTGCCGTTCCCTGGGCAGCCCGTGATGCACGAAGCGCTGTTCGATGACAGCTTCCTCGAAGGCACCGGCGTGTCGACCCTCGATTTCGCCAAGGCGCTGATCGATGAGGGCTTCCATCCCATGACCATGTACTTCCCGCTGGTTGTGCATGGCGCCATGCTGGTCGAGCCCACGGAGTCCGAGAGCAGGCAGACGCTGGACCGCTTCTGCGATGTGATGCTGGAACTGGCCGACGATGCCAGGGCCGGCAACGCCGCTCGCTTTACCAGCGCGCCGTTGAACGCACCGCGCCGGCGCCTGGATGAGACCCGCGCCGCGCGCTCTCCGGTACTGAAGTGGGAGCGGCAGGAGCCGCTGCCGCAGGCGGCGGAGTAAGCTCGGCGACGACAGGCGTGGTGGCGAGAGGCTTTGCCACCACATCGGCCGCGAAAGCGCCGAGCAGCTCGTTGAATTGCGCCGGCTGATCCCAGAACGGCGCATGCCCCGCATCGGGAATGATGTGGCAGACATTGCCCCACAGGTTCCGGTAGTGCAGCCCCGCCACGTAGCTCAGCCGTGCCACCGGCTCGGCCGCCCCGTTGACCACGGCCACCGGCACGCTCGATTGCTCGACCGCCAGCTTCTGGTCGGCGACATCGCCGCGCAGCAGGCTCTTCGACACCGCCACGCGAACGCGCCCATCCGCCCGGCGGATCGACTGCAGGAAGGTCGGGTCGCCCGCTCCGTGGTAGCACATCTCGTAGAAGCGCTGTGCGTCGCGTTCGCTGAACTGCTCCTTGGCTGCCAGCAGCAGGTCGAGATTGGTCTGGAAGCCGCGCAGCATGGCGATTGGGCCGCGGCCGATCGGCGGCGCGCCGACGATCATCAGCCCGCGCACGCCCGGATGCCGCGCCATCAGCTCGATGCCGACATGCCCGCCCAGCGACCAGCCCATCACCACCAGGTGCTCAATGCCCTTGCGCTCCAGCACCTCGGCCACCGTGCGCGCCAGCCCGTCGACGCCGTAGTCGGCGATCGACTCCGCGTCGCCCGAGGCGCCGTGCCCCGGCAGGTCGAGCGCGATCAGCCGGTGCCGGTCGGCCAGTTCGCTGTCGAACTGCTTGCCGAACACCTTGCGCGAGGCGCCCGAGCCATGCAGCAGCAATAACGGTTCGCCGCGCCCATCGCTTTCGCTGAGGCGGATGGAGGCGGAGCGGGTCTGCACCGTGCTGTGGTAGATGGTCATTGCGAGGCCGTCATGCTGAGTGCCCCGGACTCTGCCAGACACTCACTACGCCCCGGTCAACCAGCACGGTGAAGCAACGACGAAGCGAAAACCTTGCATTTTATCGAAACGCAGGGGGGCGTTGTGCAGCTGCAGCTTGTTTCGCCGGCAATCCCTACGTAGCGTGACCAGGCAGCCTAAGTAGCGTCACAGGGGGATTACGCATGGACCTTGTTCTCGATCTGCTCGTCAGTGCGGTCAGCATTGCGGTAATCGCCCAGTACAGCTGGTCACTGAAGGCCCATTTCAACTCGCCGAAGATGCCGACGGGCACGGTGGTGATCTCTGTGGTCGTCCTCGCAACTGCCGCGATCTACCTGACCCTGCTCTGGATCGAGACCCAGCCCGTGCTGGCATTGTCCATCGGCCTGGTTGTCGAGTGCCTGGCACTCTGGCTGTTCTGGGCAGCGATCAAGGCGTCCCGCGCCGCGCGCCTGAAAATGGCCTTCGACGTACAGAACCCGCACGGCCTCGTCATGACCGGCCCCTACCGCTACCTGCGGCACCCGTTCTACACCTCCTACCTGATCTTCTGGATCGGCTGGGCCATCGCCACCTGGTCGCCCTGGTCGGTCATTCCACTGGCGGTCATCACGGTGATCTACGTGCTGGCCGCGCTCGGCGAGGAAAAGAAGTTCTCCCGCACCCCGATGGCTGCCGATTACGCCAGCTATCGCCAGAAGACCGGCTTCTTCTGGCCCCGCCTGCCGGGCGTGGCAAAGAGCTGAGCGGAACGCTTTCAGGAAAGGGTGCAGACTCTTCCGGTTCGATAGCGTGACAAGCTAACAGCCCTGGGCGCTGCTGCCTGGGGCAGGCGGTTGAACAGTTGGAGTGACCCGGCAAGCGTCGCCGGCAGCGGCACCCACAGGCCGGTTCGCACGCCGGCGCTGCGCAGCATCCGCGCCGTCCAGGCATTGCACCCGACAAAGATGGCGTTGAAGCTTCCTTCCGCCTCGTAGACCGGTCACTGCCGGTGAGGGCTTAGCCCTCGATCGGCACCACCTTGCCACCGGCGCGTGAAGACCTTGCCACGCCCGAGGTTTGGCTAAGGAGCTAGACCCAGAGTTCCCTTCTCCTCCGCAAGGGAGAACGACGTGCAGCGCTCCAAAAGAAAATGCCCGCTGGCGCGGGCATTTCGATCTTCAGCTCTGCAACCGAACCTTAGTTCAGGCGGGCTGCGACGTCCTTGATGGCCTGGTCGACCAGCACGTCGCCCTTGGCGACGACCTGCTTTTCCAGCAGCACGCGGGCCGCTTCGACTGCGAGGTCGGCGGACCGGGCGCGGACTTCCGCGACGGCCTGGGCTTCCGCCTGGGCGATCTTGTCGGCCACGGCCTTCTCGCGACGGGCCACCATGGCCTCCAGCGACGACTTGGCCTCGGCGGTCAGGCGGAACGCCTCTTCACGTGCGGCGGTGACGATGTCCTCGGCTTCCTTCTCGGCTTCCTCGCGACGGCGCGCGTAGTCCTCGAGCAGGGCCTTGGCTTCGGCGCGCAGCGCCTCGGCTTCGGCGAGGTCGGTCTCGATCTTCTTGATGCGCTCATCGAGCATCTTGGTGATCGTCTTGGGCACGCCGAAATAGACGACGATACCGATGAAGATCACCAGCGCGATGGTTGCCCAGATGGTAGCGCCGGTGGTGGCGTCAAACCCGAAGGCCCACATGCTGCCTTACTCCTTCGAAACCGCGGCGACCGCGGCGCGGGCTTCAGCCGCAGTGACAGTGCCCGAGATCTTGGCGACCAGCGCCTGGGCGGTCTCGGCTGCGATGCCGCCAACATTGGCGAGCGCCGCGTCCTTGTCGGCCTGGATGCGGGCCTCGGCCTCCGAGACGCGCTTCGAAAGCGTCGCCTCGACGTCGGCACGACGGCCATCGATATCGGCCTTGATCCCGGCGCGGGTTTCCTCGGCGATGCCGTGGGCGTTCTTGCGGGCCTCGGCCAGCGCTGCCTCATAGGCCGCGGCAGCCTTCTCGGTCTCCTGGCGAAGCCGCTCGGCTTCCTTCAGGTCGCCTTCGATACGGGTGCGGCGCGTTTCGAGGATCGAGCCGATGCGGGGCAGGGCCACGCGGCTCATCAGGAAGTACAGCGCTGCGAAGGTGATGGCGAGCCAGAGCAACTGGCCGCCGAAGCTCGCCGGATCGAAGGGCGGAAACACCTCCGAGTGCGCCTCGGTCGAAGCGTGCGTGCCGGTCGCGCCATGGGCGTCGGCCGGTGCTGCATGCTCACCTTCGGCGGCATGCTCCTCGGCGGGTGCAACGACCTCGCCTTGCTGGAGCGCGTCGCCACTTTCGGCCTGCGCCACGATAATGATGTCTTGGGCTGAACCCGCCATCTCGAAACCCTTTTGCGGCCGTTAAAGCCCCGGATCGAAACCCGGAGCCCTTACTCGGTCTGCGCTAGCGCAGCCCGTCGCGAAATCAGACTGCGAACAGCAGCAGGAGCGCGATCAGGAACGAGAAAATGCCCAGAGCTTCGGTCACGGCGAAACCGAAAATCAGGTTACCGAACTGGCCCTGAGCTGCTGCCGGGTTGCGCAGTGCGCCCGACAGGAAGCTACCGAAAATGTTGCCCACGCCGATGGCGGCGCCGGCCATACCCACGGCCGCAATACCCGCGCCGATAAACTTTGCTGCTTCAGCTTCCATTTGTAGTCTGCTCCATTTTGCGACCGATTGGCGACGCTTGCCGTCGCCTCACTGTGAACCGGCCTAGATCAATGCGACGGATGGATCGCATCGTTGATGTACATCGAGGTCAGCACTGCAAAGACGTAGGCCTGCAGGGCCGCCACGAGGAATTCGAGCGCCGTGATCGCCACGGTCATGATCAGCGGCAGCAACGCACCGAGCCAGCCGAGGAAGCCCAGGCCACCCAGCGTCACGATGAAGCCCGCGAACACCTTGAGGGTGATGTGACCGGCGAGGATGTTGGCGAAGAGACGAACACTGAGCGAGATCGGGCGCGAGAGGAAGGAAACCACCTCGATCGGCACCACGATGGGGAGCACGTAGCCGGGGACGCCCGACGGCACGAACAGTTTGAAGAACTTCAGCCCGTTCTTGTAGATGCCGTAGATGATCACCACCAGGAACACCAGCAGCGCCAGGGCGAAGGTGATGATGATGTGGCTGGTGAAGGTGAAGAAGAACGGGATCATGCCGAACATGTTGGCGACGAGCACGAACATGAACAGCGAGAAGACGAACGGGAAGAACTTCATGCCGGCCTTGCCGGCTGAGTCCGAGACCATTTTGGCGACGAACTCGTAGAGCATCTCGGAAACCAGCTGCACCCGGTTCGGCACCAGGCTGCGCTTCTGCGTCGAGAGCAGGAGGTAGAGGGCGATCACACCAACTGACAGCACCATGAACAGGGCTGAGTTGGTGAAGGAGATGCCGCCTTCACCGAAGGAGACGATATCGGTGATCTGGAACTGGTGGATCGGGTCGACTTTATTCGGATCGGCCAACTGCTGTTCCTTTTAGGCTCGGGGCCTTCACTCGTCTTCTTCGTCGTCCGGCACGCGCATCGCGGCCGTGGGCGGCGGCGCCGCCCGGTTCATTTCCGCTGCAGAGCGCACCACATTGAGCACGCCCGCCGCAAAGCCGACCAGCAACATCACCAGCATCAGCCAGGGACCGGTCTTCAGCCACAGATCGAGCAGGTAACCGATACCCGCGCCGACCAGGATGGCCGCAATAAATTCCGTTCCGAGTCGCATGCCGCGGTTCCAGCCGGACATGTTCCGGTTGGCCGCCGCAATATCGGCGTCGCCCGGTGCTTGCTCGGAGGCCTGCGCCCGCTTGATGCGAGCCGCAAGATCCGAGGTCAGCGACCCTGATTTCCCATCATTCGGCGAGCGCCCGGTATTGCGTGACTTTGCCATCCCGCTCTCCCTTGCGCCTCCGGGCCTTAACAGGAACTGGAGCCCCTCGAAGTCGCGGGCAACATAGTGGCGCCCCCTACCAGTGTCAAGGCTGTGAACAGACTGCTAACACATTGATAAATAAGGAAGTTTATCCGACGGACGGAGGTGTGACATTGAGTCATCGCGACTCTGGCCGCCACTATTGCGGCAAGGGTGGGGCGTCAGCTTGCCACTCGCACTGCCGCCTCGGCGCCCTTGAGGTCCACCGACACCAGTTGGCTCACCCCGCGCTCGGCCATGGTGACGCCGAACAACCGGTCGACCCGGGCCATGGTAATCGGATTGTGGGTGATCACCAGGAAGCGGGTTTCCGTCCGCTCCGTCATCATATCGAGCAGGTTGCAGAAGCGCTCCACATTGGCGTCGTCGAGCGGCGCATCGACCTCGTCGAGCACGCAGATCGGCGCCGGGTTGGTCAGGAACACCGCAAAGATCAGCGACATCGCGGTAAGCGCCTGTTCGCCGCCCGACAGCAGCGTCATCGTCGATGGTTTCTTGCCCGGCGGGCGGGCGAGAATCTCGAGCCCGGCCTCCAGCGGATCGTCGCTCTCGACGAACTGCAGCTCGGCCGTCCCCCCGCCGAACAGCGAGGTGAACAGCTCCTGGAAATGCGCGTTGACCTTCTCGAACGCCTCGTTGAGCCGCTGCCGGCCCTCGCGGTTGAGGCTCTGGATGCCGCCGCGCAGTTTGGCGATCGCCGCGATCAGGTCGTCGCGATCCTTGACCATCAGGTCGAGCTTCTCGCGAACTTCCTCGGATTCCTTTTCGGCGCCGAGGTTCACCCCACCCAGCCGCTCGCGTTCCGCCTTCAGCCGATCGACCTGTGATTCGACCTGCGCTTCGCCAGGCAAGGCGTGCTCGGGCCTGATGCCGGCGAGTTGCGCCGTCTGCGAGGCCTCGATGTTGAGCGTCTCGTGCACCTGCCGCTCGATCTGGTGGCGCTGCGCGATGAGGCCCTTGATCCGCTCCTCGACCCGCGCCAGCTCCGCCCGGAAGCCGGAGAGCGCGTCATGCGCCAACCGCTGCGCCTTGTCGGCCTCGCGGTGCCGGGTATCGCCGACGTTCAGCGCGTCGGTCGCCGCCTTGTGCGCCTCGCGCGCCACGGCGATCTCGGCATCGAGGGTGCGGCGGCGCTCGGCCAGGCTCTCGGGCGAGGCCTGTAGCGTCACGATCTGCTCGCGCACCTCGGCGGTGCGGGCGTCGAGCGTCGTGAGGTGGGCCGCGGCGCCCTCGCGGCGGCGGGACCATGCGGCAACGTCCGCCGCGATCTGGGTGAGACGCGAACTGCGCATCCGCGCCGCCGTCTCGAAGCCGCCGAGCTTCAGCCGCGCCTGATCGGCGGTTTCACGCAGCCCGCCGAGCAGTGACTGGAGCGATGTCGCCAAAGCCGCAGCTTCGCTTTCATCGCCGGCGTCCCACAGCAACAGCTCCGCCTCGGTGGCCGCAGCCACCGCCTCGGCGAGGTTCGCATCGAGCCGGGTCCGCGTCTCATCGAGCGCCACCTGGCGCGCGGCGAGATCGCTGATGGCGCGCTGCGCCTTGTCCAGCTCGCCCTGCGCGACGGCAATCTCGCGCTGCGCGTTGCGCCAGGCGTCGCGCTTCAGCCGCTCGTCGGTGCGGGCCGCGTTCAGCGCGTCGGCCAGCGCCGTGGCATCGGCCCGCCGGCTGTTGCGCCGGGCTCGCGCGTCCTCGACTTCGGCTTCGAGCTCGGCCAGTCGGTTGCGCTGCGCCAGCCGCTCCGCCGCAGCGGTCGGCGCATCGGCGGCGGCGACGAAACCGTCCCAGCGCCACAGCCCGCCGGCCTTGGTGGTCAGCCGCTGTCCGGGCTGCAGCTGCGCCATCAGCCGCGCTGCGTCTGCCGCGTCGACCAGCCCGATCTGGTCGAGTCGACGTTTCAGCAGCGGGCTGCCCGACACGAACTGCGATAGCGCCGTGGCGCCCCCCGGCAAGGCCGGGTCGGCACCGGCATTGGCGCCGGCCCAGTGCAATGGCGCGCCGGCATCGGACGAGGCATCGAGATCGTCGCCCAGCGCCGCGCCGAGCGCCGTTTCATAGCCCGCGGCAACTTTGAGCTGATCGACCACTGCCGGCCACTTGCTGGCGCCGCCATGGTTGAGGATACGGCTCAGCGTCTGCGCCTCGGCTTCCAACCGGTTCAGCGCGGCCTCGATCTGCTGCAGTTCCGGGCGCAGCGCGTCGGCGGCGGCCTGCGCCGTGACGGCGGCCGTCTCGGCGGTAACGGCGGCAGTTTCCGCCGCCTTGGCATGGTTCTGCGCCGTGTCGAGCGCTTCGCGCCCGGCGTTCAGCGTCGCGTCGGCGCCGAGCGTCCGAGCCAGTTGCTCGGCTTCGCGCGCCACGTCGGCGATCTGCGTTTCAAGCCGCGTCACTCGCGAGCGGGCCTCGGCAACGCTGCGCTCGGCCGCGCCGCGTCGGGCCCGCAGCTGCGCCAGTGCATCGGCAGCGGCGCGGGCCTCACCCTCGGCCTTGGCCACTTCGCTCTGCGCCGCTTCGGTCGCGGCCCGCGCTGCCTCGAGCGCCTGCTGTTCGCCCGCCGCTTCCGCTTCGAGGCGGCTGCGTTCTTCATGCGCCGCCCCCAGGGCGTCGTCGCTCTCGCCGACCAGGGCGCGCTCGCGCACCGCATCCTGTTCGATCTGCTTCAGCCGTTCGCCGAGTTCGTTGAGCCGCGCCGCGGCCCGTCTTGCCTCACCCTCGAGCTGCTCGGCCAGAATGGTCAGCCGCTGCAGCACGGCGCCGGCGGCGGCTTCCTGGTCGCGCAGCGGCGCCAGCGCCTTGTCGGCGAGGAACACCACCTTTTGCGCTTCGAGCTCGACATGCTGCGCTTCGGCGAGATCTCGCACGAGCTTGGCCTGCGCGGCCTCGGCATCCTTCTCGTTGAAGCGCGCGGCGATCCAGCGGATGTGGAACAGCGTTGCTTCGGCCTTGCGGATATCGCCGCTGAGGGCGCGATAGCGCACGGCCAGCCGGGCCTGTCGCTTTAGCGTTTCGAGCTGCTGCTCGACCTGCGCGATGACGTCGTCGACGCGTTCGAGATTCTGTTCCGCCGCGCGCAGCCTCAGCTCGGCCTCATGCCGGCGCGAGTGCAACCCCGAAATGCCGGCGGCCTCTTCGAGCAGCGCCCGGCGTTGCTGCGGCTTGGCGGCGATCAGCTCGCCGATCTGGCCCTGCCGAACGAGGGCCGGGGAATGGGCGCCGGTCGAGGCGTCGGCGAACAGCAACTGCACATCGCGCGCCCGCACTTCCTTGCCGTTGACGCGATAGACCGAGCCTTCCTCGCGCTCGATCCGCCGGGTGACTTCCAGCACATCGGCATTGTTGAGCGGGGCTGGCGCGGTGCGGTCGGAATTGTCGAGAACGAGGGTGACTTCGGCGGTGTTGCGGCCGGGCCGGCTGCCCGAGCCGGAAAAGATCACATCGTCCATGCCCGAAGCGCGCATCGCCTTGTACGAGCTTTCGCCCATCACCCAGCGCAGCGCTTCGACAAGGTTGGATTTGCCGCAGCCGTTCGGTCCCACCACGCCGGACAGACCGGGCTCCAGGTAGAGCTCGGTCTGGTCGCAGAAGGATTTGAAGCCGTGCAGCTTGAGGCGCGTGAATTTCATCGCGCGCCCCGATAGGGCAGCGCGTTAGGAGAGCAGCGGATCGATTTCGGCCTTGAGAGCCTCAAACGAGTTTTCTCCAGTCAGCATCTTGCCGTTGATGTAGAACGTCGGCGTGCCCTGGAGCTTGAACTCGTCCAGCGCCTGGTCCCGCATCGCTTCCAGTCCCTTGAACAGGTCCTGATTCGTCAAGGCAGCGTCGTAGGTTTCCTTGGTAAAACCGAGCTGCTGGGCGATGCCGAAGATGGCGTCGTTGGGTGTGTTGGACGCGGCCCACTGGTCCTGGGTCTTGAAGAAGGTGTCGATCACCTCGTGGTACTTCTCGGGGCCAGCGGCCTCGGCGAGCATGAACACCACAGCGTCCAGCACGTTGCGCATGAACGGGCGCGGGATGAACTGGATCTTGTTGGTGTCGATATACTCGGTCTTGAGCTGCGGATAGACCGTGTTGGTGAACGCGGCGCAATGCGGGCAGGTCGGCGACAGGTACTCGATCAGCGTCACCTTGGCGTCAGCAGGCCCGAGCGGGTGGTCGGCAACGCCGCCGGCCGGAGCCATCAGCTTGGCCTGGTCGAACTGCTGGGCGAGGGCACTGGTGGCGCCGAACAGCGCGCTGAAGCTGGTGCCCACGGCTGCCACAGCGACTGCTGCGCCAGAGCCCACGAGAAGGTTGCGACGGTTGGCCACGAGTTTTTCTCCGTTTTCGTTGCTCGCCCTATATCGCGCCCAACTTAGGCGGGACAAGCACAACCGGCGATGAACACTTCGCGAGCTAGCGTAGGGCAAATCGCTCGATCGAGCGATATGAGGCGCGAAGGCCATGAGAGCTGCGCTCGAACGGCAACGCGGAGCAGGCGCGGATCAACCTGGCTTTTTGCGGGCGATCGCCTGGCCGAGTTGCCGCAGGGCGTCACGCACCCCGGGATCGCTGACCCGCTCGACGGTGCGGCTGATGCGGGCGCGGGTGACTTCCGGCAGCGCCGGGACCGTTTCGGGCACCTCATCCTCGATCACGAACGGTTCGGCGCTGAGCCGCACCTGGCCGACGAGGAAGTAGCCATAATACCGGTTGATCGACGCCGCGACCCGTTGACCCTCATGCGAGAGCGCCAGCGCATGGCCGGGATGGCAGCGCAGGTAGAGCGTCGCCCCCTCGGCACCCTTTTCGCCGCGCGGCCAGCTCAGCTTGTCCGGCCGGGTCACCTTGTCGTACGGCGCCGGCGCTATGGTCGGCCAATGCGAGAGGATGTCGCGGCTGGCGAAGCCGCGCTTCTTCAGGGCCGGATCGAGCACCCTGCCAAGCGCCTCGGCCACGCCGACCGCGCGGTTGAGCCGCTTGGGCGGCGCATCGTCCTTGGGTTTCGATTTCGGCTTGTCCGCCACTGGTAACAACTTCCCGCCGCCGCTTGCGCCCGCTGCCGCGGCGCGCCATCTGTGGCCGCTATCATGTCAAAAGCCGCGCCCCAGCAAAACCCCATGCCGCTCGATGCGGCTGCCGTGCTCGCCTGGTACGATCGGCACGCGCGCACCCTGCCATGGCGGGTCGGCCCGGTCGACCGCGCCCGCGGTATCGTAGCCGATCCTTATCGCGTCTGGCTCAGCGAAATCATGTTGCAGCAGACGACGGTTGCAGCCGTCGGGCGCTACTACGCGCGCTTCCTCCATCTCTGGCCGACCGTCGCCGACCTCGCCGCTTCGCCGCTCGAGGCCGTGCTCGTCGAATGGGCGGGGCTCGGCTATTACGCGCGGGCCAGCAACCTCCATGCCTGCGCCAAGGCAGTGGTCGAGCGTTTCGGGGGGCGGTTCCCGACCAGTTCGACGGAACTGCTGAGCCTGCCCGGCATCGGTCCCTACACCGCCGCGGCCATCGCCGCGATCACCGGCGACGAACGGGTGGCAGTGGTCGACGGCAATGTCGATCGGGTGGTGGCCCGCTACCTGGCGCTGGATGTCCCGGTGCGCGACGCCAAGGACCTGGTGCGGGGGACCGTGCAGGCGGTGGTGCCGGAACGTGCGGGGGACTTCGCTCAGGCCCTGATGGATCTGGGCGCCACTATCTGCGCCCCCCGCAATGCCAGTTGCATGCTCTGCCCGATCCAACCGGGCTGCCGCGGCGCCAGGCTCGATCCGTTGCTCTATCCGGTGAAGGCCGAGAAGGCCGACCGCCCGACCCGCTACGGCCATGCCTTCGTCATGCGCGATGCCGATGGCGACGTGTACCTGCAGACCCGGGCCGAGAAGGGCCTTTTGGCGCAGATGACCGAGACGCCGGTGTCGGACTGGACGCCGGACAAACGCGCCGTGGTGCATCCGGTGACGTCCGACTGGCGCTACGACGGTCAGGTCGTCCACGTCTTTACCCATTTCCGGCTCGAGCTCGAGGTGTGGTCGGCGGTAGTGGCCGATCCGGCCGAGCTCAAGACAGGGTGGTGGGCCGATCCGCGCGAACTCGACGCCGAAGCGTTGCCGAGCGTTTTTCGCAAGGTACTGGCCGCTGCCGGGCTGCAGTAGCACAAACGAAAGCCGCCGGCTCTTGCGAGCCGGCGGCGAGCGCAGCCTGAGTTGAATTGGAGGTCAGATTCAGGCCGAAAGTCGTTCCATCTGGGCGCGCACCTGGCTGCGCAGATCGTCGATAGGGGCAAGCCGGCTTCCTTGCCGGGCATGCCAGAAGGTCCAGCCGTTGCAGGCCTCTGCACCCTGCACCAGCGCGCCGACCCGGTGGATCGAACCCATATGGCCGCCCGAGACCAGCGAGCCATCGGCGCGCACCAGTGCGCTCCAGCGCTGGCGATCGTCGTAGAGCTCGGTGCCCGGGGCGATCAGCCCCATCTCGACCAGCGAACCGAAGGCCACGCGCGGCGCGGCGCGCTTCGGCACTGCCGTCTCGATGGTGGCGGCGTTGAGCGGGCGTATCGAAGCAATGCGCTTCAGCGCGCCGGCGATGTAGGTGTCCTCGCGTTCAATGCCGATGAAATGGCGACCGAGCTTCTTGGCCACAGCACCGGTGGTGCCGGTGCCGAAGAACGGATCGAGCACCACGTCGCCGGGCTTGGTCGTCGCGCTGATCACTCGGTAGAGCAGGGCTTCGGGCTTCTGCGTCGGGTGCAGCTTTTCGTCGTCGTCGTCTTTCAGGCGCTCGGCCCCGGTGCAGATCGGGAACAGCCAGTCCGAGCGCATCTGCACGTCGTCATTGGCTTGCTTCATCTGCTCGTAGTTGAAGGTGACGCGGCTCTCGCGATCCCTGGCGGCCCAGATCAGCGTCTCGTGCGCATTGGTGAACCGGGTGCCGCGGAAGTTCGGCATCGGGTTGGCCTTGCGCCAGATCACGTCGTTGAGCAGCCAGTAGTCGAGATCCTGCAGCGCCGCGCCGACGCGGAAGATGTTGTGATAGGAGCCAATCACCCAGATGGCGCCATCCGGTTTCAGGATGCGCCGCGCGGCCTTCAGCCAGGCGCGGGTGAAGATGTCGTAGTGAGCAAAGCTGTCGAACTTGTCCCAGGCGTCATCGACGCCATCGACGCGCGACTGGTCCGGCCGGGTCAGGCCCTGGTCCAGTTGCAGGTTGTAAGGCGGGTCTGCGAATACGAGGTCAACCGAGCCGGCCGGCAAGGCATTCATGTGCTTGATGCAATCGCCCACAAGGATGGTGTCGATGGGGAGCAGGCTCCCCTCCGCATTGGCGGAAGCCGCCATACGCGCGGTACGCAACATAACTCGAACCCTGACGCAGTACTAACGGGATCGGTTGTAAGGCGTTAGGGTTAAAGGGGATTTAAGCTTCGCGGTTAGCGAGAGGTTAAGGCGCGTATACGTGTTCGTGGCCCAGGGACACTGGCGACGCTCCCGGCCGGCCCATCACCGGGCCTCATGCCTGCGAAAGCAGGGGCCCAACCCGCTGCGGCGCAAGTGGGCAACTGCCCCTGCTTTCGCTGGGATGACAGCGAGTGCGTGAGAGGAAGATGGGACTAAGCCGCCACCGATTTCATCCGCTGCGCCTGGATGCAGGGGGCGAAATCCATGCGGTGATGGCGTCCCGGGCCGTGCGTGGTGAGGGCTTCGAGGTGCTGCGGCGCGGCATAGCCCTTGTGGCTCGAAAAGCCGAACTGCGGCTCCTCGCAATCCATGATCAGGCACATCCGGTCGCGTGTCACCTTGGCGACGATAGAGGCCGCGGCAATCGACACTGAGCGCCCGTCGCCACCGACGATCGCCTCGCCGGGGCAGGGCAGGTCCTTGGGCAGCTTGTTGCCGTCGACCAAGATGTGGTCGGCCTTCACCTGCAGGCCGAGCACGGCCTTGCGCATCGCCCACAGCGATGCCTGCAGGATGTTGAGTTGTGCGATGATCGTCGGCGGTGCGACCACGATCGAAACGATCGCCGACGCCATGATCTTCTCGTACAGCGCTTCGCGCTGGGCGGCGGTCAACACCTTGGAGTCGTTGAGCCCTTCGGGCACCTTCCGGTGGTTGAGGATCACCGCGGATACGACAACCGGCCCGGCCAGCGGTCCGCGCCCGACCTCGTCGACGCCGCAGACGAATTTCGCCCCGCGCTTGATGGCGGCACGCTCGAACTTGAGCGTCGGTTTGCTGATGATGACGGGCGAATCGGAGGGCATGTCCTCAAGCATCGCCATGCACGCCTGCGGGGCAAGTGGCATCTGTGTTACCAGCCTCAGTTCCTCTCCCCTCGGCACGGTACGCCTCGAGATTGGCGAAAGCGCGGTGGAAGTCGGCCGCACCTTTGCGCGTGCTTCACGGCCCCCTCTCTTGCGAAAACTAAGGACTTAGCTGCGCTAAGCCCAAGTTTTCGCTTTCTCCCCCGCCAAGGGGGAGATGATCGTGGCCTCCATCCGCAGGGGAGCATCAGTCGGGACTCTCCCCCTTGGCGGGGGAGAAAGCAAAATCTTAGGTTTAGCCGTTTGGCTAAGCCTTAGATTTTGCCAGAGAGGGGGTCTTGGGAGCCACCGCGATCTCCCCGCAAGGGGAGCTACGATCGAGACATCGCACCCGCTCAGAACAGGCTCATCTGCCCGTCGTCCACCGCCGGCGGTGTGAACAGGTCCGTGCGCAGCGGAGCAATCGGCCGGTCGAGCTTGTAGCGCGCCTTGGCGAGATCGACGCGCTGGCGGAGCAGGGTGGCGTATGGACCCTCGCCGACGAAACGCGTGCCGAAATTCGGGTCGTTGTCCTTGCCGCCACGGGTGTCACGAACGAGGCTCATCACATGGCTCACCCGATCGGGGAAATGCCGCAGCAGCCACTCGCGGAAGATGTCGCGCACTTCGCCCGGCAGGCGTAGCAGGATGGCATTGGCGCCCACCGCGCCCTGCGCCGCCGCGGCGTCGAGGATGCGTTCGAGCTCCATGTCATTGATCGCCGGGATCATCGGCGCGGCCATCACCGTCGTCGGAATACCGGCTTCCGACAGCAGCCGCACCGCTTCCAGGCGCTTTTCCGGCGTCGAGGCCCGCGGCTCCATCTTGCGCGACAGGATGTGATCCATGCTGGTGATAGAGAGCGCCACGCGCACCAGGTTCTGCTCGGCCAGGGGCTTCAGGATGTCGAGATCACGGACCACCAGCGCCGACTTGGTGGTGATGGTCACCGGGTGCTTGGTCTCCAGCAGCAGCTCGAGGATGCCGCGGGTCAGCTTATGCTGCCGCTCGGCCGGCTGGTACGGGTCGGTATTGGTGCCCATGGCGATGGGCTTCGGCTTATAGCGCTTGTCGGCCAGCTCGCGCCGCAGCAGCTCGACGGCATTGGCCTTTACATAGATGTCGCGCTCGAACTCCAGCCCCGCCGAGTGCCCTAGATAGGCGTGGGTCGGGCGGGCAAAGCAGTACGAGCACCCGTGCTCGCAGCCGCGATAGGCGTTGATCGAGCGATCAAAGCCGATATCCGGGCTCTCGTTGCGGGTGATGATCGACTTGGCGCGCTCGACATGCTCGATGGTTTCGAACGGCTTCAAATCCTCGACCTGTCCCCAACCGTCGTCGAACTCCTCGCGGCTCTGCCGATCGAAGCGACTGCCCTTGTTGGTCTGCGCGCCACGGCCGCGATTGAGCGCCGGGTCGACGTAACGCCGCGCGATCAGGTCCGCATCGCGGGTGCCGTTCAATCGCTCCAGCTGCTCGAAGTTAGGGGCGCTTACCCGCATATCCGTTCTCCAAACCCTCAAGCGACTCGCCACGGGTAACGTTCCATTAGGAATAGCATCCAAATGAGAACGTAACAAGAACAAAGCAGTGGAGAGAAATCGCTGCGGCATTGACCCGGTGGCGTCCGCTGCTAGCTTGGATGGGTCAGAAAAGGAGAGGCAGGTGCGGTTAGCCCTGTCCCGCTTCGGCGGTCCTGGCCTTCGCTTCGGCGACTGAGTCCCATGGCCTTGAACGCTGCTCCATCGGGGAGCGGCGCCGTGAAAGGTCTTGGCCAAATGAAGCCTGCAGTTTCCGTCATTACCCTCGGCACCGCCGACCTCGCCCGCTCACGGCGCTTCTACAGCGAAGGGTTCGGATGGACGCCGGTCTATGAGAGCGAGGTGATCACCTTCTACCAGCTCAACGGCATCGTACTCGGCACTTTCCTGACCGCTGAGCTGGAGGCGGACATGAACCGCACCGGGCTGCGGACGTCGGGAGCGTTCGCGCTGGCCCACAACGTCGCCACTGAGGGCGAAGTGACGCCGCTGATCGAGCAATTGGCGGCGGCCGGCGGCAGGGTCATCCGTCCGGCCGACGCCCCGCCGCATGGCGGGGTGCGCGGCTACGTTACCGACCCCGATGATCATGCCTGGGAGATCGCCTGGAATCCTGGCTTTGCCATGGATGACGAGGGCAACGTGAGGTTCGGGTTGTAGAATTGTCCATCGGGGCGAGGTTCTGGCCTCGCCCCGCATCGATCAGAGGCCCCGCAGGCCGCGGCGAAGCCGGGACCGGCGCGGGGTTAGCCCGCGACCTTCGAGAAATCCGCCACGAGCCGCATGGTGTCGCGGAGCTTGGCGAGGAGGTTCAGCCGGTTGGCGCGCACTGCCGGATCCGCGTCGTTGACCAGCACCGCCTCGAAGAATGCATCGACCGGCTGCCGCAGTGTGGCGAGCGCGGCAATCGCGCCCCGGTAGTCGTTGGCACCCACTTTGCCGGCGACGGCGGCGTCAGCCTTCATGATCGCGTCGGCCAGGGCGATCTCGGCATCGAGCTTCAGCTGCTCCTCGGCCACCGGCGTATCGTAGGCCTTGCCGTCCTTCTTCTCCTCGGCGGCGAGGATGTTGGCGGCGCGCTTGTAGCCGGCGAGGAGGTTCTTGCCGTCTTCGGAACCGAGCAGCTTCGACAGCGCCTCGACCCGCTCGGTGATCTCCAGCATGTCGTTGCTGTCCTTGCCGATCACCGCGTCGACCAGGTCGTGGCGGGCGCCGGCATCGCGCAGCGTCACCTTCAGGCGGTCGTGGAAGAAGCTGAGCAGGTCCGGTTCCACGTCGAGCGGGAAGCGCAGGTCGTTGTCGGTGACGATGCGGATGACGCCGAGCGCCGCGCGGCGCAGCGCGAACGGGTCGCGCGAGCCGGTGGGCTTCTCGTCGATCGACCAGAAGCCTTTCAGCGTATCCAGCTTGTCGGCCAGCGCCACCGCGATGGCGACCGGCTCGCCCGGCACCAGATCGGTGGGGCCGAGGGGCTTGTAGTGGTCGGCGATCGCATTGGCGATGGCCGTCGGCTCGCCCTGCGCCAGCGCATAATAGCGGCCCATGATGCCCTGCAGCTCGGGGAACTCGCCGACCATGCCGGTGGTGAGGTCGGCCTTGGCCAGCATTGCGGCACGCTTGGCCAGTTCGGGGTTGGCCCCGACCTTGGGCGCGATTTCGCCGCTCAGCTTCACCAGCCGCTCGACGCGCTGGAACTGCGTGCCGAGTTTGGCGTGGAACACGCTCTCCTCGAGCTTGGGCAGGCCATGCTCGAGCGGCAGCGCCAAGTCGGTCTGATAGAAGAACCGCGCGTCCGACAGGCGGGCGCGGATGACGCGCTCGTTGCCGGCGACGATGGTCTTGCCGCCGTCGGCTGCGATCTGGTTCGAGGTGATGATGAAGAACGGCGCCAGCTTGCCCGAACTGTCGCGCAGGCAGAAGCATTTCTGGTTGGCGCGGATGGTGGCGATGATCACTTCCTCGGGCACTTCGAGGAAAGCCGGGTCGAACGACCCCAGCATCACCACCGGCCATTCGACGAGGCCGGCGACTTCTTCAAGCAGGCCTTCGTCATGGATGACGCTCAGCCCCTGCGCGAAGGCGAGGTTGTCGCCGTCGGCCCGGATGATCTCCTTGCGGCGATCGATATCGAGGACGACCTTGGCCTTCTCCAGCGCCTGCACGTAATCGTCGAAGCGCTTCACCCGGATCGCCTCGGGCGCGAGGAAGCGGTGGCCGAAGGTGGTCTGCCCGGAGGTCACGGTATTCGACTTGAATGGGATGACGATCGGCTCGTCGTTATCGGTGCCGAAGGTGGCGGTGATGGCGCGCAGCGGCCGCACCCAGGTCAGCCCGCCATTGCCCCACTGCATAGATTTCGGCCAGTCGAAGCCGGTGATCACCTTGGGCAGCAGGCTCGCGAGGATGTCGGTCGCCTCGGCGCCTTTCTTGTCGATGTGCGCGACGTAGAACTCGCCCTTCTTGGGGTCGGCCTCGATCTTGGCCTCTTCGATCGAGCTCAGTCCCGCGGCCTTGAGGAAGCCGTCGATCGCCTGCTGTGGCGAACCGACCCGCGGGCCCTTGCGCTCTTCGCGCGTATCGGGCGAACGGGCCGGGAGCCCGGTTACGGTCAGCGCCAGGCGGCGCGGTGTGACGAACGCCTTGGCGCCCTCGTAGACGAGGCCGGCATCGACCAGTGCATTGGTCACGGCCTTCTTCAGGTCCTCGGCGGCCTTGCGCTGCATGCGCGCAGGGATTTCTTCCGAGAACAGTTCGACGAGGAGTTCGGGCATCTCTTAAGACCGGGCGTTTGAAAGCGCGGTTTGCCTAGCAAGGGCAGGGGAGATTGTCCATTGCGGGGTTGGCCAATGCGGCAGGAGGTCGGGTTCGTTGGCGGCAGGAGCCGTGTGCCGGTGCTCCACCTCCCGCCTTCGCGGGGATGACGTCGGTGGGTAGGCGATATGAAGCGGCTTAGGGGGGGGTGGTCCTACCACCCACCGCCGCCGCCACCGCCTCCGCCACCACCGGAGCCGCCGCCTCCGCCGCCCCCGCTGGAAAAGCCCGAGCCCGACGACGAGCTCGGCTGGGCTGCGACCATGGCCGCGCTCATGCCTGATGCCACCGACGACACCGAGTTGGCGAAGCTCCCCGAACTGTTCGACCAGTTACGACCGGTGTAGAAGCCCGGCGCGTAGCTGCTCCCCTGCGCATCGGCGACGGCGTTGCGGGCCAGTTCGGCTTCGAAGTGCTCCGACCACGGCTTCTCGACCCCCAGCGCAATGGCATAGGGCAGGATGCGCTCGAAGCGCTCCACCGTCATCGGCGGCTCGTTGGTCATGTTCAGCCGGTTCTTCTCGGCGGTGTTCATGTACATCTTGAAGCCGTCGAGCTGGTCCATGATCTTGCGACCCTGCACCGTCGGCGCCCGCATCAGTACGGCGAACATCACGTTGATGAAGATGATCGAGGCCGCGCCGATCAGCGCGACATCAGGACGGAACTCGCTGAGAAAGCTCGCTGCCGCGCCGAACAGGTTGCCGCCGAAGATCACCGCCCACACCGCAAAGATGATCTTGGCGATGATCGGGCTGCGCCACAGCCCCCTGAGCGCACCGCTCAGAATGCCGAGGAACAGCGCACCGACGCCGGCGAATACCAGCGTGACGGGGTCGATCAGGTCGAACACCACCATCCCGAGGAGGATCAACACAGAAAACCCGACCCCCACGAGGATGTAGCCGGTATTGTTCTTGAAATAGACCAGCCGGTTTTCGGTTTCGATGGCCGAGACGAACTGGCCGCGTGTTTCGTTCAGTTTGGGGCCGGTGGTGGTATTGACCGTCACCTTGCCCTGCGACTTGAAATAGTCGAACAGCAGCCGCTCGGCCGCCCCGAGATCGTCCGGCGGCGCCTTGCCGGTCACCGTGACGCTCAACGTCTTCCCTGGATTGTCGATCTTCACCAGCCCCTTGACCCCGAGGTCGAAGATCGAGGCGGTGAAGGCGGTCCAGCCGCTCTTCTCCCAGCCCATGCCGTCTACATATTCGGCAAGCCCCGGCGAGAATCCCTTGGGCGGGTGAAACAGCGGGATGATCGTGCCCTTCTTCGGATCGCGCCCGACCGCGCTCCAGGCGAGGAGGTTGTAGAGCAACACCAGGCCGACCGCGATGCCGGGCACCACGATGTCGCGATGGTCGCTCAGCCAGTAGAGCAGCCGGTCTAGTCCCTGCGGCTCGGTGAGAATGCCCTTCTGAAACGACGCCGCCACGCTGACGCCTTCGCCCGAGCCCAGCGGCCGGTTCACCCGGAAAATCGCCGTGTTGTCGGAGGTGCGGGTGATGGTTACGGCCTGCTCCATCGAGCCCGGCGCACCGGTATAGCCGACCAGTCGGTCGATCACGGCGCCCTTGGGCAGGGTGATCGAGGCGACGGCCTGGTCGATCGGAAAGTTCCAGTAGTTGCCGGTGGCGTTCCAGAACAGCTCGTCGTGATCGGCAAAGCTGCGACCCATCCGCGTCATGCTGTAGTGGATGGTGTACTTGTGCCGGCCATAGCTCAGCAGCACGTCGGCGTCGCCGATGCGGATGCGCTTGAAGCCGGCACCGATATTGTCGAGCGAATAGGGCTCGGTCCGGCCATCGCGGAGCACCGTCTTAACCGTGAGGTCGGAGCGAAGCCGCGAGTTGTCCGGATTGATCAGGACCAGTGGGATGTCGCGATAGATGCCGCGGCGGATCTCATAGCCCTCGGCATTGACCTCGATGGTCTCGATAACGTCGACCGAACCATCGGCGTTGAGGGTGACGGCGGACGAGAACGAGGTGATGGCTTCGCGGGCGCTGGCCGGGAGGGCGAAGAGCAGGGTGAGGATGGCAAGGCTCAGCGCCAGCGCGCGCTGCCACCCCCCTCCCAGCCTCCCCCACAAGGGGGGAGGTGCGAGCCGGCGCCTAGGCTCAATGGTGCTACGACCTCCGCTCGACACCTCCCCCCTTGTGGGGGAGGCTGGGAGGGGGGTGGCCACACGCACGATGCTCATGCTGGCGCTGGGATCAGAACTTCACCGAAGGCACGGCCCGGTCGGCTTCGTTCTCCAGCTCGAAATACTCGGCCTTCCCGAACTTGAAGGCGTTCGCGACGACGTTGGAGGGGAAGCTCTCGACCGCCGTGTTCAGGTTGCGCACCGAGCCATTATAGTAGCGGCGCGCCAGCTGGATTTCGTCTTCGACGTTCTGCAGCGCGCTCTGGAATTCGAGGAAGGTGGTGTTGGCCTTGAGGTCCGGATAGGCCTCGGCAATGGCGAGGAGCTTGCCCAGCGCGCCCGACAGCGCGCCTTCCAGCGCACTGCGCTCGGCCGGGCCGGCATTGGCCCCGGCGGTGGCGGCGGCGCGGGCCTGGGTCACCGCCTCGAGCGTTTCGCGCTCGTGGCCCATATAGCCTTTCACCGTCTCCATCAGATTGGGGATCATGTCGGTGCGGCGCTTCAACTGCACGTCGATGCCCGACCAGCCCTCTTCCTTGAGCTGACGCTTCGACACCAGGTCGTTGTAGACGAAGATCGCGTAGCCGATGGCGACGACGACGATCGCCAGAATGATCAACCCAGTCATGGAGCCCTCCGCATGTGATGCTCAAGCGCGCTCCCAGGTTCGAAAGCGCGGCAAACCAAAGACCCTCAAGCGCCGCAAAGTGGCACCGGACCGTGGGCACCGCAATTGAATTGCGCTGGCTGAATGGGAAATGAACGTGTTTTTGGAACGGCTTCGCGGAGCGGTCTGAATCTCAGGATGAACTTGAAGTCAGCAAATTCACCGCGTGAACTTGATTCAAGTTACTCACCTTGGTCGTCCTGCTTCTCGGCTTCCAGCACTGGATCAGTCTTGTGCTTGTTCTTCCGCTTGTAGGCCTTGGGATCCGCCTCGACCTTGGGCTGGAACTGCCCCTCGCGCAGCGACTTGGCGGCGACATTGCGCGGTGCGACCTGCTTGCGGGAGAGGGGGACCTTCATCGCTTCAACGCTCGGCGAGGCGCGGCATCAGTTCGACGAAGTTGCAGGGCTTGTGCCGGTTGTCGAGCTGGGCCCGCAGGATCCCCTCCCAGGCGTCGCGGCAGGCGCCACGCGAACCGGGCAGCACGAAGACGAAAGTCTCGCCGATCAGCCCGCCGGTGGCGCGCGACTGCAGGGTCGAGGTGCCGACCGTGGTCGAGGAATACTGGTGGAACAGCACCGAGAACCCATCCATCCGCTTCTGGAACAGCGGCTCCAGCGCCTCCGGCGTCACGTCGCGGCCGGAAAAGCCGGTGCCGCCGGTGGTGATGATCGCGTCGACGCCATCGTTCACCACCCACTCCATCACCTTGGCGCGGATCTGGTGGATGTCGTCGCGGACCACGGCGCGCTCGAAGCAGCTGTGCCCATCGGCTTCCAGCAGCGATTTCAGCAGCGCCCCGGCGGTATCGGTCTCGAGCGTCCGGGTGTCGGAGACGGCGAGCACGGCGATCGACAGCGGGGTGAACGGCTTGCTCTGGTCGAGTTCCGATTTGAACATCTGTGCTACTCGGGCTTCGGCTTGTCCGACTTGTCGGTATCACCGGGCGCATCGTTTTTCACGTGCCGTTCGACGATCACCGTCGGCTCGATCGGATCGGGCACCAGCAGTTCGGTTTCCTCAGGCTGCGCGGCCGCTGCCGGCGTGGCCGGGCGGGGCGTCGGCTTTTCCTCGCCGCGCGGATCGAGCGTCACCGTGCCGGGCGATACGCCCTTTTCGGCGCTCATGGCGCGGAAACGGACGCGGCCCGAGGAGTCGCGCACCGGGCGGATCTTCATGCGCAGGAACGCCGTGACGGCAAGCGCCCCATGGAAGGTGGCGGTGACGATGAACAGGCCGACCGGCGCGATAGCGTTCATCACCCAGCTGGCGATGATCGGCCCGATGGCGAGCCCGATGCCCAGGATCAGCAGCATGCCGCCGGCGACGCGGCCGAACTCGCCTTCCTTGGCGAAGTCGTTCGCATGCGCCACGGCGATGGCATAAAGCGGATAGGCGCCGAAGCCGTAGAGCCCGAACAGGATGAACATCAGCACGCCGCTGCTCGGGTTCAGCAGCACGGTGAGAAGTCCGATCACTGCCGCAAAACCGCTGAGCCCGACGATCACCAGGCGGCGGTCGATCTTGTCGGAGAGCCGCCCGAACGGCGTCTGCGCCACGGCGCCCACCACTGCGGTGACAGCGAACAGGTAGGCGATGGTCGAGGCATCGAGTTTCTGCTCGAAGCCGTAGACCGGCGCCAGCGTGCCGAAGGTGCCGTTGGCCATGCCGCAGGCAAAGGCCGCGATCACCGCCAGCGGCGAGGTCTTGTAGAGCAGCACCACGTCGAGCCGCGCCGACGAGATCGGCCGCGGCTGCGGCGTCGAGGTCAGGGCGCTTGGCAACAGCGCACAGATGAAGGCGATGGCGCCGACGACGAACGGGATATGGCCGAAAGTGCCGGTCACCGCCATGGCCAGCTGGCCGACGGTCGAAGCGGCCATGTTGATGGTGGTGTAGACCGAAAAGATGGTGCCGCGGCTGCGATTGTCCGCCACCTCGTTGAGCCAGCTTTCGACGATCATCGCCGCGCCGGCAAAGCAGAAGCCGGAAAAGGCGCGCAGCACGATCCAGCCGATGTCCTGAACCCAAAGCAGGTTAAGCAGGATCGTCACCGTGCCGATCGCCGCCATGATCGAATAGGCGCGGATGTGTCCGACGCGTTTCACCAGCATTGGCACGGTGATCGAACCGGCAACGAACCCCACCGACCAGCCGGTACCGATGAGGCCGAGCGCCGTGAGCGAGAACCCCTCCTCGGCGCCGCGCACCGAGAGTAAGAGGCCCTGCAGGCCGCCTCCGAACATCAGGAGTGCCGAGCCGATGAACAGGGCATAGATCTTGAGGGCGGAGGACATGGCGCTTTCTATGGGTTTCGGGTCCTGAGGCGCTTGCCCGCGGAGTCGGACCAAATTCGGGCGGCACAATCAAGCGTCATCACTATTCTTGGCTGGATAGTCTTAAGTAGGGGTCAAGACCAGGGTTGGTCCGCGCGTAATCGCGACGCGTTCAGCCGCCATTCACTGCCGTTCGGCGTATCGATGCACTCCCATCACCTGGTTCAGGCCGGGGCGTAATGCGAGACGACGAGATGATAACCGAGCGAATGCGGCTGGTGCCGCTCACACCTGAACACCGGCAGGCCTTCCAGCAATCGCGTGAGGCGTTCGCCGTGTTGCTCGGCGTCACCTTGCCGGCGGCCTGGCCGAAGTTTCCCGAAGCATTCGGTCCCGGCTTCCCCGAGGCGCCGACGCCATGGTCGCCTTACCTGTTTCTGCACCGCGACGAGCCGAGGCTCATCGGCAATGGTGGCTATGTCGGCGCTCCCGACGCCGACGGTGTCGTCGAGATCGGCTATGAGATCGGCCCCGAGCACCAGGGGCGCGGCTTTGCCACCGAGGCCGCCGGCGCGATGGTCGCCACGGCCTTCGAAGCCGGCGCCCGAGCCGTCATTGCCCACTCCCTCGCCGAGACCAACGCCTCGAACGCGGTGCTGCAGAAGCTCGGCATGCGCTTTGACGGCGCGCTCGAGCAGGAGGGGAGGCAGATCTGGCGCTGGCGCATCGACCGGCAGGATTGACAGCTATCGCTGATCAATCGTGTGCAGCATATTGATGAAATCATGTCACTGGCTTCATCGCGCTGACCGGCGGAGAAGGCGGCCCAGACGGCGGGGCGCCACAGACATGAGTTTTCTCCGATGTTCCAATCCAAGGATAACAACCGCTCCTCGGCTTCCATGCCTGGCGCTTTCTCGAGGCGGCTCGCCATCGCAGCCGGTGTGATCGCGCCGTTTCTGCTCAAGGCAGCAAAGGCCGAAGCGCCGCACGACGCGGTGGTCGCGAGCCTCGTTGACCGATCCGAGCGCCAGGCCCAGCTGTTCAATGCCGGGCGGATGGAGGAGTGGGTCAAGCACGTCCGTCTCGGCGAAGATTTCACCCTGATGCAACCCTTTGGCGGCCCGGCCAGCCACGGCTTCGACGCTTCGCCGCAGCACCTGGCCGAGCTTGCGGCACGCTTCCAGAATGGTGATGCCAGCCTCGAGCTGGTGCAAGCCGTGGCGACCGATGATCTGGTCGTCCTCGCCTATGTCGAACGCCAGGACGGCGAGGTTTCCGGCCTGCCCAAACAGGATTGGTCGCTGCGCGTCACTCAGGTGTTCCGGCGTCAGGGCGCCGACTGGCATCTGGTACATCGCCATGCCGATCCGCTGGTGCGCTCGATCTCGCTCGCGACCACTGCGGCGCTTGCTGCCGGCCGCGACCTGGCGGTCGAGAGCTGATGATGCAGATCTGGCACTTCTGCTTCATCATAGCCGCCGTGGCCGCGCTGGTCGGCATGAGTCTGGGCATCTTCATGGGGGCCAACGAGGATTTCACCCTCGCCCCCGTGCATGCCCACCTCAACCTGCTCGGCTGGGTTTCGATGTTCCTTTACGGCCTTTACTACCGTGGGGGGCAGCATGCGCCCGGTCGCCTGGCCCGGCTGCAGGTCGGGGTTGCGGCACTGGGTTTCCCGGGCATGACGGGAGGTCTCGCGATCCTGCTCACCGGCGGCGGCTCGGTCGCCTACACGCTGGTGATGGCCGGCTCGATCCTGACCATCAGCTCGATGCTGCTGTTCATGGCCGTGCTGCTGCGCGATGCGTACCGCACCCGCCACGCCACTGGCACTTGACGGCGAATTGCTGACACATGCATGGCCGATCTACGGGCCGGCTACGTCGTCAATTGACGACATCCTTGTATTTGCAGCCTTTCTTCCGGAAGTCCGACATAGCCCGCTGGGCCGAGGTATAGGCCTCCTGACGTTGCCTGTTGGTCTTGTTTTTGGAGTAGTACGCCTCCATGTTTAGATCGTAGATTTCGTAAATCGCTTTGCACAGGGTGGTATTGTCCGTCGTCGATCCAGCATCCGATTTCTGTTCGGAGAGCGCTGGCGCAACGAGAGCGAAACTTGCCACCGCGACGGCAAGTAGTACCGTTCTGGTCATGGCGTGATGTCCTTTGCTGCTCTGGAAATTCCCGCGTACGTCTAGCCCGTGACGGCTGCCGCGAGGCCGGGGCGAGCAATCCTCCAGAAGTATCAGCACAGTCGTCGGGAATACAGCAGTGGCATTGGCGTTTCGCGCCCGCAGCGCCAGCGGAGCACCTAACCGCTGATCGCCTGCTTCAAGCTCAGCATGTCGCGCCAGGCCAGTGCCTTGCTGGCGGGGGTGCGCAGCAGATAGGCCGGGTGAAGGGTCGCCAGCGCCCGCGTCTGGTGGCTGTTGATCGTCAGGTCACGCCACTGGCCGCGCATGCGGGTGATGCCGTTCTGGGTCTGGAACAGCGATTTGGTGGGCACGTTGCCGAGCGTCACGAGGAATTTTGGCGCTACCAGTTCCACCTGCCGCAGCAGGAACGGCGTGCAGAGCGCCATCTCCTCCGGCGATGGGTCGCGGTTACCAGGTGGACGCCAGGGAACCATGTTGGCGATGTAGACCTTGCTGCGGTCGAGCCCGATCGCTGCCAGCATGCGGTCGAGCAACTGTCCGGCCCGCCCGACGAACGGCTTGCCCTGCAAGTCCTCCTGCTCGCCGGGACCTTCGCCCACCAGCATGATCTCGGCCTCGGGGTTGCCGTCGGCGAACACCAGCTGCGTGGCGCGCTTCTTGAGCAGGCACCCCTCATAGGCGTTCATCACGGCGCGCAGCTCATCGAGCGTCTGTGCGCCGGCGGCGAGGGCGGTGGTTTCGGTCGGATCGGAGGTCAGCGAGATGGCGATGGGCGCCGCAGTCGGAGCGGCAGTCAACGCGACTGCTGCTTCCGGCGCCGGGATCGGCCGGGCGCGGGAGGGCGCCGCCGAGGCCGCGAAGCGGTCGACCGGCTCTTCGCCGACGGCGAAATCGACGCCGACGGCGCGATACCAGTCGAGCGCCGCCCGGGCTTCGGCGTCATTTAGCGGTCGATTTTCGGACATGGGTTCTGTTATGTCACAGCCCGCTTTATCCCGCCATCCGTGAATGGACCTGACCTTGGCCGACGCCGGCAATCGCGAGATCCTCGAGACCGATGTGCTGATCGTCGGGGCCGGTCCTGCGGGCCTCAGCGCCGCCATCCGGCTGAAGCAGGTGGCGCCGCAGCTCTCCGTTACGGTGGTGGAAAAGTCCGCCGAGCTGGGTGGGCACATCATCTCCGGCGCGGTGATGAACCCGGTGGGGCTCGATGCGCTGCTGCCGCGCTGGCGCGACATGGGGGCGCCGGTCGGCCCGGCGATGACCCGCGACACCTTCCACTTCCTCACCGCCACAGCCGATATTGCGCTGCCGCAGCTGATGATCCCGCCGCAGATGAAGACGCCTGGCGCGGTGATCGTCAGCCTCGGCGATCTGGTGAAGTGGCTCGGCGAGCAGGCGCAGGGGCTCGGCGTCGATATCTTCCCGATGACCGCGGCGGTCGACGTGCTGACCGGCGAAGGCGGCCGGGTCGAGGGCATCATCACCGGCGATCTCGGCGTCGATCACGCCGGCAACCCGAAATCCACCTACGCGGCCGGCATCGGGTTGAGGGCCAAATACACCCTGTTCGGTGAAGGGGCGCGCGGCTCGCTCGCCAAACACCTGATCGGCCATTTCGGCCTCGCCGACGGGCATGATCCGCAGCTCTACGGGCTGGGCATCAAGGAAGTATGGGAGATCGCACCGGAGCGGCATGAGGCCGGGCGCGTCGATCACTATCTCGGCTTCCCGCTCGACAACGCCACCTCCGGCGGCGGCTTCGCCTACCATGCTGGCGGCAACAGGCTCTATCTCGGTATCGCGGTGCATCTGAGCTACAGCGACCCGACCCTCTCGCCCTTCGGCGAGTTCCAGCGCTTCAAGGCGCATCCGGCGATTGCCCGACTGCTCGCGGACGGCCGCCGGCTGAGCTACGGCGCTCGGGCGATGACCTCCGGTGGGCTGCAGTCGATCCCCGAGCTGGCGTTTCCCGGCGGTGCGCTGATCGGCTGCGCGGCCGGGTTCATGAACGTGCCGGCGCTGAAGGCCATCCACAACGCGATCCGCTCGGGTATGGCCACCGCTGATCGCGTCGCCACGGCGATCGGCGCGGGCAGGGCGTATGACAAGCTCGAGGGATTGAACGACAGCGTCCTGGCGACCGGCATCGGCGACGAGCTGAAACGGGTGCGGAACGTCAAGCCGTTCTGGTCGCGCTTCGGCACCTGGCTCGGCGTGCTGCTGGGCGGCTTCGACATGTGGTGCGAGGCGCTGTTCCGCGTCTCGCCGTTCGGGACGTTGCGGCACGGCGAGGCGGATTTCGCCAGACTTCGGCCGCTCGCGGAGGTGGCACCGCGAGTCTATCCGCGCCCCGATGGCACGACGACCTACGATCGCGCGGCCTCGGTCTACCTCGCCAATCTCAGTCACGACGAGGACCAGCCAGTGCACCTGAGGCTCGCCGATCCGGACCTGCCGGTGCGGGAAAACCTGCCGCGCTACGGCGAGCCGGCGCCGCTCTATTGCCCGGCCGGGGTCTATGAGGTGGCCGAGGAGGGCGGTGCGCCGGTGTTCCGTATCCACGCCGCCAACTGCGTCCACTGCAAGACCTGCGATATCAAGGATCCCGCGCAGAACATCACCTGGGTGCCGCCCGAAGGCGGTTCGGGGCCGAATTACTCGGGGATGTGAGATGCCGCTGAGGCAATGCTGCCCACCCACCGCCGTCATTCCCGCGAAGGCGGGAACCTGGTGGGATGCTGTAGGACACGCTGAGGCTGAGAGATCCCACTGGGTCCCCGCCTTCGCGGGGATGACGCCGGTTGGTGGGGCGCCGAAGCCGTGGCAGGCAGCATCGCCTCACGACGTCTATTCCCTCACTTCATTGTGCCTGCCTCTTGCGGCGCAGTCGCAAAATCGCCCATGTTTCTTGGGCTAGTCAGCCGCTTCCTGGCTTCTCGGAGATATCGAGCCTCGTGACCCACAAAGCCCGTCTCGCTTCCGGCGTCCTTCTCGCCGTCGCGCTCACCATTGGCGGCGCCGCGGCGCTCGAATCGAGTGCGGCCTTCCCGCTGATGGATCAGAGCGTGACCGGCAGCTATCTGGCCGGCCGGCAGGCGCTCTCGGACCTCAGGACCGAAGATGCTGCGCGCTATTTCCGCATCGCCGCGGAAGGCGACTGGGACAACCCGATCATCGTCGAGCGGAGCTTCATCGCCTACGCCGCGAACGGGCAGGTGTCGGATGCGTCGCGCCTCGCCAAGCACCTGCTCGAGCTGAGTGCGCCCAACGACCTCGCGAGCCTTGTCATCGGCACCGAGGCGGTGAAGCAGCGCCGCTACGCGGCGGCAGCCAAGGAGCTCGAGAATGTCGGCGGCGACACGTTCGCTGGCATCACCGGCGGTCTGCTGCATGCCTGGGCACTGGTCGGCGAGGGCAAAAAGACCGAAGCCAACAAGGTGCTCGACGAGATCGGGCAGGGTGGCCTCGAGGACTTTCTCGTCTTCCACCGGGCGCTGATGGCCGATGTCGAGGGGGACAGCAAGTCGGCGCTCGAGTTCGCCGCCAAGGCCTACGAGGCCGATCCGTTTGTCGCCCGCATCGTCGAGGCCTACGCGCGCATGCTGGGTAATGCCGGCCGCTTCGATGAAGCCGAGAAGGTAATCGCCAAGTTCGAGTCCGAAGGGCTGGATCACCCGCTGGTCGCCGCGGTGAAAGCCAAGATCGACAACAAGCAGCGCCCGGGCGTGTTCGCCGCCGACGTGCAGGCCGGCGCCGCCGAGATGTTTCACTCGGTGGGCGTGGCGCTGGCGCGCGAGGGTAGCCCGGATGTGTCCGCGGTGTTCCTGCAGCTCGGCATGTATCTCGATCCCAAGGCCGACGTCATCGATCTGGTCTATGGTCAATTGCTGGACGGCGCCGGCCAGCACGATGCCGCCAACGCCATCTACGACAGACTGCCGCCGGATTCGCCGATGAAGCCGATGGCGGTGGTGCGCGTTGCCGAGAACCTCAGCGCCACCGGCAACCGCGACGAAGCGCTGCGCCGGCTGGGCAATATCGTGGCGTCGAACCCCAATGATCTCGAGGCCTTGTCGGTGCTCGGCGACATGCAGCGCGCCGCACAGAAATATGCCGAGGCGGCCGACACCTACACCAAGGCGCTTGATGTTGCCGGCGGGGATGCTCCGGGCGACTGGCGGTTCTACTACGTGCGTGGCATCGCCTATGAGCGCGCCAAGCAATGGGACAAGGCCGAGATCGATTTCAAGCGCGCGCTGGAGCTGAATCCGGACCAGCCGCAGGTGCTGAATTATCTCGGCTATAGCTGGGTCGACCAGGGTGTGAACCTGATGCCGGCGCTCGACATGATCGAAAAGGCCGTCGCCGCTGCGCCCAACGATGGCTACATTATCGACAGTCTGGGCTGGGCCTTCTACCGCCTCGGCCGCTTCGACGATGCGGTCAAGCAGCTCGAAGTGGCCGTGCAGCTGCGCTCGACCGATCCCGAGATCAATGACCACCTCGGCGATGCCTATTGGCGCGCCGGCCGCAAGCTCGAGGCGAAGTTCCAGTGGAATATTGCCGCCGCCGTCGACCAGGAGGGGGCAGTCAAGGAGCGGGTGGCCAAGAAACTCGCCGGCGGCCTCGATGCCGTGGCGCCGGCTCCCGATGCGAGCCCGGTGGCGGAAGGTCAGGCCGCGCCCGCCCAGTAACATGCTGCAAGGCACTGTCTCCGAGGCGGCTCCCGCCAAGGTCAACCTGGCCCTGCATGTCACCGGCCGGCGCGCCGACGGTTACCACGAGCTCGAAAGCCTGGTGGTGTTCGTCGATGTCGCCGACGAGGTGTCGGCGCATCCGTCCAAGGCCGACCGGCTGCGCGTCACCGGCCCATTCGCGGCTGCCGCGGGCGGTGGTGATTCAAACCTCGTGATGCGCGCCGTGAAAGCGTTCCGCACTCGCTGGCCGGGTCGCTTGCCGGATGGTCTCGATATCGCGCTGACCAAGAACCTGCCGGTCGCGGCAGGAATCGGCGGCGGCTCTGCCGATGCCGCCGCAATGCTGCGCCTGCTGTCCGGCATGGCGGGGGGCGATCTCGAACTTGTCGAACTCAGCGCGCTGGCGCTGACGCTTGGTGCGGACGTGCCCGCCTGTCTGCTGTCGCAGCCATGCGAAGTGCGCGGCGTCGGCGAGATCATCCACCAGCTGCGCGGCTTTCCGGCGACCCACCTGGTACTGGTCAATCCGCTGGTGCCGGTGGTGACGGCCGACGTGTTCCGTCGGCTCGAGCAGCGGACCAACCCGCCGATGCCTGCCCTGCCGCAGCCGCTGACCCGACCGGCGCAGCTCGGGCTGTGGCTGGCCGAGACCCGCAACGACCTCGAGCCCGCCGCCATCGCCCTGGTTCCGGTGATCGGCGAACTATTGCGCCAGATGCGCGTGCTCGATGGTTGCGCGTTGGCCCGTATGTCCGGCTCGGGCGGCACCGTGTTCGGCCTCTTCGGCTCGGCCGCCCAGGCGCATCAGGCTGCGCACGATATGCGCGCCAAATACCCCGATTTCTGGGTGGCCGCAGCGCCGGTGATCAGTTGATGGTCAGGGCGCTTTCGGGAAAAGTTGCTGACTTTTCCATTCTCGAAGGCGCTGGAATGGCCCTAATACGCCCGCGCGACGGTGAACTCGGCGATGTCGCCGAGCAGCGCCTTCATCTCGCTCGGCGGTAGCGGCTTCAGCGCTTCGCGGGCGTGGCGGGCGTGGGTGAACGCCTGCTCGATGGTGCGGCCCAGCGTGTCGTAGCGCTCGAAGATCGCCACCACCTGCTTGAGCTGTACTTCGCCGGCATCGACCGCGCCGAGCGTCTTGGCGATGATCTCGCGCTCGGCTGGTGTCGCCTGCTGCAGGGCGAGGATCACCGGCAAGGTCATCTTGCCCTCGCGCAGGTCGTCGCCGGTGTTCTTGCCGAGCGTGCCGGCCTCGCCGCGATAGTCGAGTACGTCGTCGACCAGTTGGAAGGCGAAACCGAGCTCGCGGCCGTAGCGGTGGAGTGCCTCGCGGCCCACGGCATCGGCGCCACCGGCCATGGCGCCCACTTCGGTCGCAGCTTCGAACAGCTTCGCAGTCTTGGCGCCGATCACTTCGTCATAGTCGGCAGCGCTGGCGCTGAGGTCGCGCGTCTTGGCGAGCTGCAGCACTTCGCCCTCGGCGATGATCGTCGCAGCCTGCGAAATCACCCTGAGCGCCGCGATGTTGCCGGTATCGACCATCATCATGAAAGCCTGCCCGAGCAGGAAATCGCCAACCAGGACGCTCGCCTGGTTGCCCCACTTCATGCGGGCCGCGGCGCGGCCGCGGCGCATGTCACTCTCATCGACCACGTCGTCGTGGAGCAGGGTGGCGTTGTGCATGAACTCGACGGCAGCGGCGAAGTTGACCTCGCTGCCGTTCGACTTGCCGAACAGCATGGCTGCGGCGATCGTCAGCATCGGCCTGAGCCGCTTGCCGCCGGAATCGATCAGGTAGCGCGCCACCTCGGGCACCAGCTCCACATGCGAGCTGGCTTTTTCGAGGATCATCGCATTGACCCGATCCATGCCCGGCCGGGTCGCGTCGAGCAGCCGGTCGAGCGCGCCGGCGCTGGTCATCGCCTCGTTTGCCGCTGCCGCCGATAGAGCCATGAAATCCCCGGTTTGAGCTACGCATCCGGCACCCTATAGTCGGGCGCCTGCGAACTGTCGCGATGGTGCGATGTCCCTAGACGAAGCCACTGATCTTGTAAAACAACAAACGCTGACGCGCGACGCCTTTTTGGGTGGCCGCCTCACCGTGTCGCAGCCGGAAAAGGGGTTTCGGGCCGGGTTGGACTCGGTGCTGCTCGGGGCCGCCGTACGCGCCAACGCGCATAGCCTGCTCGATCTTGGGGCCGGGGCCGGTACTGCCTCGCTGGTGGCCATGGCCGACCTGCCACGGCTCACCGCGACGCTGCTCGAGGCCGATGCCGCCATGGCGGCAATTGCAGCGCTGAACCTCGAAGCCAATGCCATGGCAGGACGGAGCAAGGTGCTGGCGCTCGACTTGACGGCGCCGGGGCGGCTGCGCGCCGATGCCGGGCTCGCCGCCGATCACTTCAGCACCGTTATCGCCAACCCACCGTTCTTCGATCCCGGGCGAGGCTCCGCGCCGACGCGCGCCCGGGCCGGCGCGCGGCACATGGATGATGCCGCGCTCGACAAATGGGTGAAGACCGCGGCGACCCACGCAGCACCGGGCGGCGAAGTGATCTTCATCCACGTTGCCGAGGCGCTGCCGCTGCTCCTCGTGGCGTTCACCCAGCGCTTCGGCGCGGTCACCGTGCTGCCGCTGCTGCCGCGCCAGGGCGAGGCGGCAAGCCGGGTGCTGATCCGTGGCATCAAGGGCTCGCGCGCGCCGTTCTGCCTGCTCGCGGCACGGGCGATGCACGAAGCCGAAGGGCGCGGCTTCCGGCCCGAGTTCGACGCCATCTTCCGTGGCGCGGCCCGCCTCATCTGGTAATCCCGCCACGGGGCACATACATGTGCCCCGACAAAAACGAGGCGTCACATGGGTTTGCGGTCCTGGATCAAGCGCAAGATGGGGCAGACCGGTCCGGTTGTTCCGGTGGTGCGGCTGCATGGCGTAATCGCCGCGGACCAGCGTCCCGGTCGGCTGAACATCGAGACCGTAGCGCCGCTGCTGAAGCGTGCCTTCGCGGTGAAATCCGCCCCCGCCATCGCCATCATCATCAACTCGCCGGGTGGTTCGGCCGTGCAGTCGCGGCTGATCTCGAAGCGTATCCGCGATCTTGCCGACGAGAACCACAAGCCCGTGCTGGTGTTCGTCGAGGACGCGGCGGCATCGGGCGGCTATTTCATCGCCACCGCCGGCGACGAGATCATCGCCGACCCGTCCTCGATCGTCGGCTCGATCGGGGTGATCTTCGCCAGCTTCGGGTTCGTCGAAACGCTGAAGAAGGTGGGCATCGATCGCCGCGTGCACACCGCCGGCCGAAATAAGTCGACGCTCGATCCGTTCCTCCCGGAAAAGCCGGAGGACGTGGAGCGCATCAAGCAGATGGAAAGCGAGATCCACCAGGTCTTCATCGATTGGGTAAAGCTGCGCCGCGGCGAACGCCTGAAGGCCTCCGACGATCAACTGTTCACCGGTGAATTCTGGAGCGGCGTGAAGGGGCTCGAGCTCGGCCTGATCGATGGCCTCGGCGACCTGCACGAGGTGCTGCGCGCCCGCTTCGGCGACAAGGTCGAGCTGTTGCCGATCGCGCCCAGGCGCGGACTGCTGACGCTGCCGCGGCTGGGCCTCGCCGCGCTGACCGGCGATATCGCCGCCGGCATCGAGGATCGCTCGGTCTGGGCTCGGCTGGGTCTCTAGGCGATGACCGGAACGCTGCTCCGCATCCTGATCTTTGCCGCGATCATCCTGTTGATCCTGTGGGGGCTCAGGAAGATCTGGCGGGATTGGACCGGCCAGTTCAAGCAGCTGGACAAGGAACGCCACGAGCGCGACCTGCGCGAACGCCAGCGGCCCGATGTCATCACCCTGAAGCGCGACAAGGACGGCAAGTTCCGGCCGCCCGAGGACGACCAGCGCTAGATTGCCGACGACAAGCCCGCTGCCGGCCGCTAGCCTTCTCGTGGATATGGAGTCGCGAGAATGGTCGGCACATTATTGCGCAGTCGGCGCCCGGAGCATCATGCGCAGGTGACCTCGGTCGAGCTGTTCTTCGACCTGGTATTCGTCATCGCCGTCACCCAGATTTCGCACGCGCTGGTCGAGCACCTGAGCTGGCTCGGTGCACTCGAGGCGGCGCTGCTGTTGTTGGCGATCTGGTGGGCGTGGATCGACACTGCCTGGATCACCAACTGGCTCGATCCTGACAAGCCGCTGGTCCGGCTGATGCTGTTCGTGCTGATGGGCATCGGGCTGGTGATGTCGAGCTCTCTCCCCGAGGCATTCGGCGATCGTGGCCTCGCCTTCGCCATCGCCTTCGCGGCGTTCCAGCTCGGGCGTACGGCCTTCATGCTCTGGGCCGTGCGGGGCCGGCCGACGCTTTATCGCAACTTCATCCGCATCATCATCTGGTACGCCGCCTCGGCCGCGCTGTGGGTGGTGGGCGGGCTCGCCGGCGGCGAAGCCCGGCTCATCTGCTGGCTGATCGCCGTGGCGCTCGACAGTGTGTCGCCGGCGCTCGGTTTCCGGGTTCCAGGTCTCGGGCGTGCCGACACGCGCGACTGGGACGTCGATGGCGGCCATATGGCGGAGCGCAGCGGACTGTTCGTGATGATCGCGCTGGGCGAGTCGGTTCTTGTCACCGGGGTCGGCTTCACCCAGCTCGCTTGGACCCCGGACGTGGTGCTGGCCATGACCGTGTCGCTGCTGCAGTCGATCGCCATGTGGTGGATATTCTTCGGCCAGCATGCCGAAGCGGCGAGTGCTGCCATCTCCAATTCGCCCGATCCCGGCCGTGTGGCGCGCCAGGCCTACACCTATGTGCCGATCCTCCTGGTTGCCGGTATCGTTGTCTCGGCCGTCGGCGACGAAATCGTACTGGCGCACCCGATGGGGCACCTGGAAGCGGCGACCATCCTGGTGCTCATCGGCGGGCCGGCCTTGTTCCTTCTGGGCGCGGCGCTGTTCAAGCTCGCCGTGTTCGGGCACTGGTCGGCGCCGCGCTTCGGCGGGCTGCTGGCGATTCTCGCGCTCTACCCGCTCGCCGCGGGCTTCTCGCCGCTGCTGCTCTCCTCGCTGACCACTGGTATCGTCGTGCTGGTTGCTGTGTGGGAGGCGGTGGAGCTGGCGCGCCACCCCGAACGCTATCCGGCGGCAGCGCGACATCACGCTGAGTGAACTGCGGAATTGACCCATTGCGTTGGCCCAACTAGGTTCCGCGCGCCATTCGCACCCCGGAATATAGCCGATGCCCGACGCTTTGCCCGCCCACATGGACCCCAGGAACTCGTTCCAGGGTCTGATCCTGACGTTGCAGCGCTTCTGGGCGGAGCAGGGTTGCGTGATCCTGCAGCCATACGACATGCAGATGGGCGCCGGCACGTTCCACACCGCGACGACGCTCAGGGCGCTGGGGCCGAAGCCGTGGAAGGCCGCCTACGTGCAGCCCTCACGCCGCCCCAAGGATGGCCGCTACGGTGAAAACCCCAACCGGCTGCAGCACTATTATCAGTTCCAGGTGATCCTGAAGCCGTCGCCGGACAATATCCAGGAGCTCTACCTGCAGTCGCTGGCCGAGATCGGCCTCGATTCCAGCCTGCACGATATCCGCTTCGTCGAGGATGACTGGGAGAGCCCGACGCTGGGCGCCTGGGGCCTGGGCTGGGAGTGCTGGTGCGACGGTATGGAAGTCAGCCAGTTCACCTATTTCCAGCAGGTCGCCGGCTTCGAGACCAGACCCGTGCCGGGCGAGATCACCTACGGCCTCGAGCGCCTGGCCATGTATGTGCAGGGCGTCGAGAACGTCTATGACCTCAACTTCAACGGCCGCGAGGGCGAGGACAAGGTCACCTACGGCGATATCTTCCTGCAGAACGAGCAGGAGTTCTCGAAGTATAATTTCGAGGCCGCCGACACCGAGATGCTGTTCCGGCATTTCAAGGACGCCGAGGACGAGTGCCGCGCCATCCTCAGGAAGGGCGCCGACGGCAATCGCCAGACCATGGCGGTCCCCGCCTATGAGCAGGTCGTCAAGGCCAGCCACAACTTCAACCTGCTCGACGCGCGCGGCGTGATCTCGGTGCAGGAACGCCAGAGCTACATCCTGCGCATCCGCGAGCTGGCGAAAGAATGCGGCGCCGCCTGGCTGCAGACGGCGGGCGGCGGGGCGGAATAGCCTTTCGTGTCCCAGCTCGGTGCCAGATTCATCGGGCTGATTTTCGCATTGGTGTTCTTCCTGCCGCTGGGGATGATCAACAACGGCGGACGCGGCATCTTCATCCCATCGGCGCGATGGGAGGCGTGGGCGTCCGTCGCTTACGTGATCACTCTGGCCAGCATGGCTGTCCTCGTCCTCGTGGTGCATTGGCTGCTGGTCGAGATGGGCAACCCCAAGGGCGTTCCCGCCACGCCGACCCGCATCATGTTACGGGTGCTGACGGCATTCCTGCTGATCCTCTTGCCGGTCTGGGTGCTTGGCGTGGTCTATGGCGTGTTCCGGGCCTACGTCGATGGCCCGGTGCTGGAGCGGCTGGAAATGGCCGTCGAATTCGACAGCTACCACGAGAGCAGGGGACGCCGATCAAAGTCGCATTGGGTCGTGCTCAAGAGCGCTGAGCATGGCACGTTTCGCATCAGCGTCGACGAGACGCCAGAGCACCTGCTGCCCAGGGAGGGCGTCGAGGTAGTGGTGACCGGCCGCCGAACCTGGATCGGCGACCGATACGACAAGCTGCCGTTACTGGAGCACTAGGCCTCAGGTCAGCCGTTGGCGCCGGCCGTGGCGGACGGAATTGCGCGGCCCTCGATGTAGTGACCGTAGAGCGTTGTGAGGATGCTCACGCCGACGATCATCTTTACCCAGCCGGTTGCGAGCGTCCAAAGCACGGCGAGGAAGCCGCCGATCGGGCCGGCCATGGCGAAGACGAAGGCGGGGATGTCGATGACCAGCGCCGCAACCGCCGACAGCACTGCCAGCATGATGATTGGCACATTGGCGCTGTTGGTCGCTTCCCAGGCCTGCCGCAGGGTAATCGGCTTGCCGATGGCGATCGAGGGCAGGATCGGCGCCAGCCGGTAGCCGACGATCAGCACCGCCGCGAGAGCGAGCAGGCCGGTGATGAAGACGCCGACCACGTTCAGCAGGGGGATCGCGATGATCCCCACCACCGCCGAGACGATGAACGACAGCACGAAGCCGATCAGGCCGATCAGCAGCGAATAACCGCCATAGGATAGCAGCCGGCTGCTGTTGAACTCCGGAAACTGCCCGGCAGGCACCTCGTCGAGCAACACATACCGATGCCAGGCCACCGCGACCCAGACGAACGCCACGATGGCGAGGATGGCTGTGATGAGGCCCAGGAACCCGCCGCTACCCAGGGCCGCCATGGCCTGCTCGGGTTGCACCGGCGTTGGAAACAGCAGGGCAAAGACCAGCGCCGGGACGGCGTAGATCAGGTAGAGCAGCCCCGTGATCTTCAGGGCGTTGCGCCAATCGCCCAGCACCAGGCGCACGGAATGTACAAACAGACTAACGCCCATGAAATGCCCCAATATCTCAATGTTGAATGCCGACCCGCGTGCGAGGCTAGCGCAACAGCAAGAGTCGCGGAAGCGGCGCCCGCGAATAGCTGGGGACTGGCTGGGGCGGCGCTACTGGCAGCTCACTTCGAGTCCATCGGCGCCGGTGAAGCGGAACGTGGTCTTGCCGGTGTCGTCAGTGCCGAACACACCAGTAAGCTGCATGTCCTTGAGCGGGCCGGAGAGCGGGTTCACCTCCGACCCGGCGGAGGCAACCTGGCCGCTCGCGCTGTTGCCATCGACATTCTTGAATGAATAGTTGCCGGCCACGAACAGCGTGAGCTCACCGAGATTGGCGCCATTCTCGCTGACGCATTTATAGACGCCGGGCGGTGGAAACTGCGCCAGGGCAGGGGTGGCGAGTAGCACGAGGACGGCAGCAGCAATGAGCGGGCGCATGGCGCAGATTATCGGTGCGACAGGCGGTGGAGGCAAGGGCGTAGCCTCGGTCATCCCACGGGCGAACGGCACGACCGCGGAGTCATGCCCGCGAAAGCGCATAGGCGCTAAGTTACGATCGCGCCCACCCACCGGCTGTCATCCCCTGCGAAAGCAGGGACCCATTCATCCACCTGCGCTGCGGCGAGTTGGGTCCCTGCTTTGGCAGGGATGACACCGAGTTATGGGCTCTGCCGGGTGGTAAGTTCGCCGATCGGCGCCGCATCTGAGCAGTGGAAATCCCCTGAACTCAGCGCATATGGGCGAAAGGGGACCTCTGTTTGCGATCGTACGTGAGGCCAAGAAAACCGAGGTTCCCGCTTTCGCGGGAATGACCCGGTGGGTGGGGCCAGAGTCGGACGCACCACCGTTTGGTACAGCTCGATGGTGAAAACCTAGACCGGCGGCATCAGTCCCTCTGGCTTGCGACGCTTGCCCTTGAACGGCTCCATGCCTTCATTGGCGAGCTGGTCGGCGCGTTCGTTCATTTCGTCGCCGTTATGGCCTTTGACCCAGTGCCAGTTGATCTTGTGGCGCTGCGTGGCGGCATCGAGCGCCTGCCACAGCTCGACATTCTTGACCGGCTTCTTGTCGGCAGTGCGCCAGCCGTTCTTCTTCCAGCCGTGGATCCACTTGGTCAGCCCGTCCTTGACGTAGTTGCTGTCGGTGTGGAGATCGATCTCACAAGGGCGCTTCAGCGCCGTCAGCGCTTCGATGGCGGCGGTCAGCTCCATCTGGTTGTTGGTGGTGAGCGGTGCGCCGCCCTTCAGCTCCTTGACCGTGTCGCCGTATTGCAGCACGGCGCCCCAGCCACCGGGCCCGGGATTGCCCGAACAGGCGCCATCGGTGTGGATGATGACCGAATTCATGCCGACGGCCGATCGTAGCGGTAGAACTCGACATCGGGGTGGTCGTAGCTGTCGCCGGTGTGGGTATAGACGCCGCCGAGCTTGCGCAGCACCTTCAGCGAGGCCTCGTTGCGCGCGTCCGCTATGCCGAGGAAGTGGTCGCGGTCGGTCTCGCGCCAATACCAGTTCTTGAGTCCGCTCGCCGCCTCGAGCACGTAGCCGTTGCCCCAGAACTCCGGATAGAGCGAGTAGCCGATCTCGGGTATTTCCTCGACCCCGTAGATGCCGAAGCCGCAACGCCCCACCAGCACCCCGTCGGCCTTCCGCGTCACCCGCAGCTTGCCCATCTTCTGACGCTCGAACAAAGCGATCCAGTGGGCGAGCGCCTTGTCCATCTCCTCGCTCGTCCATGGCCGACCATGTCCGGTGAGATAGCGCGCCACGGTGGGGTCGCCATGCAGGCGGTAGAGATCGTCGATCTGGTCGGCGCGCCAGCCGGAAAGCACCAGCCGGTCGGTTTCGAGAAGCGTCAGATCGGTCATGCTGCGGGTTGGGCTCTGAGTTCGCGGGGCAGGTTGAAGACGATGCGCTCGCGCTGCTCGCCGCTGGCGCTGACCGCGATATCGAAGCGCTGCGCGAACGCCTCGATCACCTCGTCGACCAGCGTCTCGGGCGCCGAAGCGCCGGCGGTGATGCCGAGCGTCCTGATCCCCTCGAACCGGCTCCAGTCGATCTTGTCGGCACGCTCGACCAGCGAGGCATTGGCGCAGCCGACACGCTGCGCCACCTCCACCAGCCGCACCGAGTTGGACGATTCGGGCGCTCCGACCACGATCATCGCGTCGACTTTCGGCGCCACCTGCTTCACCGCTTCCTGACGGTTGGTGGTGGCGTAGCAGATGTCTTCCTTGTGCGGCAGCGCAATCGCCGGGAAGCGGCGGCGCAGCACCTCGACGATCGCCGAGGTGTCATCGACGCTGAGCGTCGTCTGCGTCACATAGGCGAGCTTTTCCGGATCGCGTGGCGTAAAGGCCTCGGCCTCCTCGACCGTCTGGATCAGCGTGATGGCGCCATCGACCAGTTGCCCCATGGTGCCGATCACCTCGACATGGCCGGCATGGCCGATGAGGACGATCTCGCGGCCTTCGTTGTGATGCCGGTTGGCCTCGATATGCACCTTCGACACCAGCGGGCACGTCGCATCGAGAAAGAACATGTTGCGCGCCTTGGCGCCGGCCGGCACGGATTTGGGCACGCCATGGGCCGAAAACACCACCGGGGCCTCCGTATCGGGAATCTCGTCGAGTTCCTCGACGAACACCGCGCCCTTCTGTTTCAGCCCGTCGACCACGTATTTGTTGTGAACGATCGCATGGCGCACATAGACCGGCGCGCCGTAGCGCTCCAGCGCCAGCTCGACGATCTGGATGGCACGATCGACGCCGGCGCAGAATCCGCGCGGCGCACACAGCGTAATGTCCAAGTGCGGCCTTGTTTGCATAGGAGAGCAGATGCGTTCAATGACCGGGCAAGTCAAGCTGCCAACGCCGCGACCAAAGCGTGCGGCAAGGCGATCCTAACTGTGCAGTTGCGGCGCAACGGCCTGAACGGCAATATGTTTCGCTAAAGTTGGTCGGAAGGTGTCCCTGTGACCCTCGCAATGGAAATGTTCGCGATCGCGCCCGCCACGGGCAAGGCGAACCTTTCCGCCATCCAGGATGGGTTGCTGGTCGGCAAGGCGATGTGGTTGAGCCGCGCCGCCAATGCCGGACTGCCTGTCGCCCCCACCATCGTCATCAGCCGCGCCGCCTGGAACGCGCTGCAGGAAGAGCGCAAGGCGCATGACGACCGGCTGCGCGTCCATTGGGTGGCGACGCTGTTCCGGCTGGTCGGCCGCAATGGCCGCCCGCCGGCGCTGGTGGTGCGCACTTCGAGCGCCGCGCACAGCACCGGGCTGATGCCGGCCCGGCCGGGGTTGAGTCCGCCAGCCAACGAGGCCGAGTCGGTCGATCCGGCCCGCCCGCTGGCGCGAGCCATCTCCGATGCCTTTGCCTCCTACGCCAGCTTCGATCCGCGACCGGAGCGGCAGATCGTCATCATCCAGGCCATGGCCGATGGCGACGTCCGGCAGTTCCTGACCCGCGATGCCCAGAGCGGCGCGCTCGGCCCGGCGCCGGTGAACGGCACGCCGTTCGGCCCGCTGCCGGCTTCGGCCAGCGCTTTCGTCGACCTGCTCGATGCCGCCGCCGGGCAGCATCTGAGTTGCCTCGTCTCAGTCGAGGGTGACACCATCCGTCTGCTCTCGGCCCGCGCCGCGCCGGCTTCGGCGGCTGCCGAACTGGAGGCCGCCGTCGATCGCGTGGCGCGCGGACGCTGGACGCAGCGCGAGGCGGTGACCCATATCGATCCGGCCCGCCTGCAGCAGATGCTGCACCCGCGGCTGCGCTCACCGGAAAGCGCCACGGTGCTCGCCAACGGCCTCGGCGTTTCGCCGGGCGCCGCCAGCGGCGTCATCGTCTTCAACTCCGAGGATGCGGCGCGAATGAAGGCGCGCGGACGCCACTGTATCCTCGTCGTCACCGAGACCGGCCCCACCGACATCGAGGGGATGAAGGCAGCAACCGGCATCCTGACGGCGCGTGGTGGCATGACCAGCCATGCCGGCGTCGTGGCGCGCATCACCGGCAAACCCTGTGTCGCCGGGGTGCGGACGCTCAGCGTCAACCTCGCCGAGCTGACCTGCCGGATCGGCTCGCGGGAGTTCCGGCAGGGCGACCGCATCACCATCGATGGCACCGACGGCTCGGTCTATCTCGGTGCGCTGCCGCTGGCCCAGCCGCATATCGGCGGCGCCATGGGCAAGCTCCTCGGCTGGTCGGACGCCTCGCGCCGGATCAAGGTGAGGGCCAACGCCGAGACGGTCGAGGCGGTAAACACCGCGCTGAGCTTCGGCGCCGAGGGCATCGGGCTGGCGCGTTCCGAGCACATGTTCTTCTCGCGCGAGCGCCTGGTGGCGTTGCGCCGGCTGATCCTCTCCGAGGATGCCGACGATCGCGCCAAGGCGCTGACCGGGCTCGTCGACTTCCAGACCGAGGACTATTCGGCGATCTTCATGGCGATGCAGGGCCGGCCGGTGACGGTTCGGCTGTTCGATCCGCCGCTGCACGAATTCCTGCCGCGCACCGACGAGGATATCGAGGAGACGGCCGAGGGCCTGGGCCTCGAGGTGCGGGCGCTGAAGCTCCGGCTCGACCGCATCGCCGAGATCAATCCGATGCTCGGCCATCGCGGGGTGCGGCTCGCCATCACCTATCCCGAAATCCTCAAGATGCAGATCGAGGCGCTGTGCGCCGGGGTGCGGGCGGCATCGGCCCGGCAGTCCGAGCCGGTGACGCTCGAGGTGATGGTGCCCTTCGTCTCGACGGTCTCGGAGGTGGTGGAGGTCAAGCGCCAGACCTACGCCATCGTCGAGCAGGCCGGCCTGCCGCCGGCAGCCCGCGAGCGCTTCGCCTTCGGCACCATGATCGAGCTGCCCCGCGCCGCGCTCCGGGCCGGGGACATTGCCGAGCATGTCGACTTCTTCTCGTTCGGTACCAACGACCTGACCCAGACCACCTACGGCATCAGCCGCGACGATGCCCCGGCCTTCCTCTCGGCGTACCAGCGCAAGGGCCTCTACGACCTCGATCCGTTCGTGACATTGGATCAGAAGGGGGTCGGCGAAATGATCACCATCGCCATCGAGCGTGGCAAGCGCGCCAACCCGAATTTGAAGATCGGCATCTGCGGCGAGCACGCCGGCGATCCGGCCTCGCTCTGGTTCTTCTCGCGGCTGGACGTCGATTACGTCAGCTGCTCGCCCTATCGCGTGCCGGTGGCGCGGCTGACTTTGGCGCAGTGACGGGAGAGCCACCAGCCCCATCTCCCCCTTGGTGGGGGAGAAAGCGAAAACTTGGGCTTAGCGCAGCTAAGTCCTTAGTTTTCGCCAGAGAGGAACGCGGGGAGCCAACGTGCCCTCCAGGATCCCCTCTCTTGCGATTTCTAAGGCTTAGCGAAGGGCTAAGCCCAAGAAATCGCTTTCTCTCCCGCAAGGGGAGAGAGGATGAGAGGCCGGTGCGACGGAAATTTAAGTCAACCTGGCTGCCCCATTTCGCCCGCACATGGCCCCTTCTTGGCCATTTCCGGCCCGTCCTGACGCCAAATTTCCCCTGTTTACGGTCGGCTAACCCTAAACCCGCATTATCGCGAAAGCCGGCATTTGCGTCACAGTTTATCTAGATTGCCGGCGCGTCGTTTGTTGCGTTCGCGTGGATAGTAAAGCGTTCTGATGGCCCAGTACCGGACCACCCCGACGCGTCGGGCTCGTAATGAGCTCGCCGTGCTCAAGACATGCGCAGGTTTCGCGCTCGCAGTTTTCGCCGTCGCCGGCTTGACCGGCGCTGCACATGCCCCCGATGGCGGGTCGCTTTCGGCATACGAGGCCAGCTTAACGCGGCCGACCCTCAGTCGTTCCGGCACCGATGTGATCATCACAGGTTCGATCGACAACATTTTCCTGTCGCAAAGCTTCGTCGGCGCCAACCGCGCCATCAAGCAGGATCGCGCCCGGCCCACCGTGGAACTGGCGGAACTCACGGCAAGCTTCGCCGATATCCGCGCAAAAATCGCTGCCGCCCGCAACCCCAAGGGCGCTGCGCCGGAGACAGTTGAGACCGCGAAGGCTGACCTCTCGGACCTGACCAAAAGCGACACTAAGCTGCCCAAGGATATGCCGGTCGCCGTCGCCGCCCTGAACCCGGCGTGGACCTCGCCGGCGCTCGACGCCATCGAAGGCCTCGCCGGCACCGGCAGCGATGTGCCGATGCCGCACACCATGTCGCAGAAGCTCGCCTATGCGCGCGCCGACCTGCCGGCGACCGTGTTCGACGGTTCGGTGCTGAACAAGTCGGGCAAGAAGGTTTCCGACAAGGAAGTCTGGTGCATGGCCACGGCGATCTATTTCGAGTCCCGCGGCGAGAGCTATCGCGGCCAGGTGGCGGTGGGGCAGGTGGTGATGAACCGCGTCGCTCACAAGCTCTACCCCGATACCATCTGCGGCGTGGTGTTCCAGAACCAATCCAAGCGCAACGCCTGCCAGTTCTCCTTCGCCTGCGACGGCATCCCCGAGACGGTGAACGACCAGAAGTCGTGGAAGCAGGCCATGGCCATCGCCAGGGACGTGATCTCGGGCAAGGAATACCTGACCGAAGTCGGCTACTCGACCCACTACCACGCCACCTACGTCTACCCGCATTGGGCGCCGCGCATGAAGAAGAACGTGAAGATCGGCATGCACGTCTTCTACCAGTTCAAGCGTGGCTGGAAGTTCGGCTGATAAGGGGCTGGCACGGGATCGAATTCGCTCGATCGATGTCGCACGTTCCTTGTCCGCGAGGTGGGCTAGGAATAGTGTCGAGCTCTGGCCCTAGAAAGTTCCCCAAACTCGGTGTCATCCCAGCGAAAGCTGGGACCCAACTCGCCGCAGCACAAGTGGGTAGATGGGTCCCAGCTTTCGCTGGGATGACATCGGTGTGTGAGGCGATCGCAGTGGGTCAACTCGACCACCGTTCGCCACGATCATCGAAGACCCAGGCTCGATGTCATCCCCGCAAAAGCGGGGATCTCCGTTTGCCGCACTCTCCGCAAACAGAGGTTCCCGCTTTCGCGGGAATGACCCGGCGCAGGGGGCACACGAGGCGAGTAGAGGGTGACGTCAAAACCTTGCCATCTTCCGCTTCACCTTGTCGATGAACCCCTTCAACCCAACCTCGGTCTGGTTGTTCATGTCATAGAGCGCCAGGTAGGTCGGCGGCATCAGGGTGCCGAAGGTGGCCCAGGCCCAGCGCATGGCGAGGCGGCGCGGTGGGTCGCCCATGATCATGGTGCGCAAGCGATCGCCGCCATAAGTGGTGACGTAGGCAACCTTCTTGATGTTCTTCATCCCGGGGATCAGCTTGCCCTTGTCCGGCGCGTCGCCGCCTTCGAGCACGAAGGACACGCCCGGCAGGAAGATCCGGTCGAAGAAGCCCTTGAGGATCGCCGGATAGCCGTAGTTCCACACCGGGTGGACGAAGACGATCTTCTCGCAGGCGCGCAGCCGGTCGACATAGGGCTTGGTCAGCGCTGTCAGGTTGCCCGGCACGTCGTGATACTCGAGCCGTTCGGCGCGGCTCATCGCGGCCTGGAAATCCTCTTCGTAGAGGTTGAGCGCATCGACCTCGTCGCCCTTGGCCCGGAGCGCTTCGCAGACCGCGTGGAACAGCGCGCGGTTGTAGCTGGTTTCGACCGGGTGGGCGTGGACGACGAGGACCTTCATTCGGCGGCGCCGCCCAGCGTGTAGAGGCCGGTGAACAGCCAGGTGCGGCCGGATTCGAAATCGAAGTCCGGATCGTCCCAGGCGATCATCTTGCCGGGGTTGAGGATGCCCTTCGGATCGGCTTCCTTCTTGAACTGCAGCTGCGCCCGGTCGGTCCGCTTCATGCCGCCTTCCTCGAGCGTGTAGCGGTGCGGGTTGAAGACGAGGCAGCCATTCTCCTCGTGCAGCCGGATGATCTCCTCGAGCCGCTCTTCCGAACTGTAGCGGACGATCGGCAGGCCGGAGAACACCACGCGGCCGTCGAAGCGGGTCATCTCGATATGCATCGGCAACTCGTCGCCGAAGGTGTCGACTGCCCATTTCACATGCGCGAGGTCGGGATACTGCGTCTGCAGATACGTGATGGTCGGATCGATCTTCAGGCCGCGCAGTGTCGTGTGGTTCCAGGCGAGCTCATAGATCGGCGGCAGCTTGGCCTTTTCCTCGGGCGTCAGCGTGTCGGCGCGATAGAGCAGGTCACCTTCGTGGAAGGCTACGAAATCGACCAGCGCCGGGACCGCGGCAGGGGCCGCCATCAGCAGCACCACCGACTGCTCGCGGCTGCGGATATAGGGGCGATGGCGGTTGAAATAGTCGTGCGCCACCGGCGCCGCGACCGGCGAGATTTCCTTGCAGAGCAGGCCATCCTGCAGCGCCACCTGCTCGGCGAAGGCGCAGGCATCGATGATGGAATCGAAGCCGACCATCATGTCGACCCAGTCGTAATGCGCGGTCAGCGGCATCTCGGCTTCGACGATGATGCCGTTGGTGCCATAGGCGTGCGCCACCTTGAGGATATCGGGGCCACGCAGGTCGAGGACCCGTGGCTTGGCCTCGCAGGTAACGACCTTCAGGCCCAGGATGTTGCCGAAATTGCGCAAGCCACCCCAGCGGATCGAACCGACACCACCCGAGCCGCCGGCGATGAAGCCGCCGAGCGATGCCATGCGATAGGTCGAGGGGTGGAAGCGCAGCTCGCCGTTGACGGCGTGGATGGTCTGTTCGTCGAGCTGCTCGAGGATGACGCCGGCCTCGGCGCGCACCCGATCCTGCTCGATCTTGATGACCTTGTTGAGGTTCATCAGGTTGAGCATGGCGCCACCCGAGAGCGGCATGGCCTGGCCGTAATTGCCGGTGCCGGCGCCGCGCGGGGTCACCGGCACATCGTACTTGAAGGCCTCGCGCAGCACGGTGACGACCTCGTCCACGGAACGCGGGGAGACCACGATCTCGGCGGTGACGCCTTCGAGCTGCTGCTTCAGGCGCGGCGAGTACCAGTAATGATCGCGGCTCTTCTGCTGCACGATGCGCGGGTTGTCTTCGACCGGAATGTCGCCGAGAGCGGCGCGAAAGCCAGTAATATCCATGGTCTACTCCATCAGGTCGTCGAGTTCGCGATAATCGGGAAGGCTCGTGTCGATCGCCTTGCCGGCGCGCAGCACGATGCGGTCATGTTGTGGGCGGGCGTTGAGTTCGGTCCAGCTGCGGGCGCGGAACAGTACGAGGTCAGCCGGCGCACCGACTTCGATCACCGCCTTGTAAGTGAAGCCGGCATGCGCGGCCGGGGCCGAGCCCACGGCACGGACCCAGTCCCACGCCTGGTCCTGCGGGTGATCGAACTGCAGGATGCGGGCGCCTTCGCGCAGTACCTCGACGCCGTCGAGATCGCCATAGGCGTAGAACGGGTCGCGGGTGTTGTCGGAGGCAATGGCAACGACGGCACCAGCGGCCTTGAACTCGTTGAGCAGCGTCGCGCCGCGGCGGATGGGGGTGCGGACGGTGCCGTTCGAGTTGACCCGGTCCTGCAAGTAGATGTTGCACATCGGCAGCGAGACGATGGCGATGCCGGCCTCGACCGCCTTGTCGATGGTCAGGCGCTGGGTGCGCTCGTCCTGCACGGTGAGCACGCAGCAATGTCCGGCCATCACCTTGCCGGTGAAGCCGGTTTCGAGCACCGCCTCGGCAAGATGCAGCAGGGCATGCGCCGAGGGGTCGCCGGTCTCGTCGGTATGGAGATCGAGATCGAGGCCGAGCTCGCCGGCCTTCTCGACCACCCGCAGCATGGCTTCCTTCGAGCGGGCATATTCGGCGACGGAGCCGCCGAGGATACCGCCCGAGGCCTTGACCTGCTGCGCCACGGCATCGAGCTCGCCCGGGTTCACCAGCGTGTCCGGCCCGACAATGGAAACCGCCTGCAGCTCGATGCGGCCGGCCCAGCGCGCGCGCATCTCTTCGAACAGCGCCCAGCTGATCTCGTGCTGCGGCGGCGCGCTGTCGAGATGCGTGCGGATCGCCGCCGTGCCATGCGCATAGGCGCAGCGGAGCGCGAAATCGAAGCGGCGCTCGACATCGGCGGCAGCCCAGTTGCGCTCGCGATCGGCCCCGACGGCGAGCAACGCGCCAAGCCAGGTCCCATCCGGGTTCGGTTTGCGCGGCCAGATATGGCCCTTGTCGAGATGGGTGTGGATATCGACGAAGGCGGGAAGGATCAGTCCGGCGTCGAGATCGTGGCTCGGGCCGTTGATCGGCGCCGAACCCGCGGGACGAATGGCGGCGATGCGGCCGTCGACGATTTCGATGTCGACGCTCTCGACCTCTCCGCTACCGATCCTGCCGCGTGCGGCGCTCGGAATTCGGGCGTTGCGGAGCGTGACCGTACCGGTGGAGAGGGAGGGGGTGCCGTGCATTAGTGGTGCCCACCATCCGCAGACGGCCCCCGCCCGGCCTCCCCCCTGAAGGGGGAGGTGAAGAGTCGAGGCCATGGCTCGATCGTGCCCAATACTCGATGCGGCGCCTCCCCCCTTGTGGGGGAGGATGGGAGGGGGCCGTCTCTCTTAGGCAGCACGCTCAATTCTCCCGCTTCACGGCGCTCTCGTGCCAGCGGTGCAGCGACAGCCAGGCGATGAACGAGGTGAGGCCGAAAATGGCGATGCCGGTGCCGGTCAACAGGATCAGCGCCGCAAACAGCCGCGGGATGTTGAGCCGGTACTGCGATTCGAGCAGCCGGAAGGCGAGGCCCGAGCCCTGGCCCGCCGTGCCGGCCGCGAACTCGGCGACGACTGCCGCAATGAGCGCGAGGCCGCCCGCGATCCGCAGCCCCGCCATGAAGTAGGGCAGGGAGGCTGGGAGCTTGAGATAGATCAGCGTCTGCCAGCGCGACGCGCCATAGAGGTCGTAGAGGTTGAGCAGGTTATGATCGACGCTCTTCAGACCCGTGACCATGTTGGAGAGGATCGGGAAGAACGCCACGAGGAAGGCGATGATCAGCAGTACCGTCTGCGTCTCGGGCACATAGATCAACAGCAGCGGCGCGATGGCGATGACCGGCGTCACCTGCAGGATCACCGCGAACGGAAACAGCGCCAGTTCCACCCATTTGCTCTGCACGAGGATGATCGCCATGGCGACGCCCCCGATCAGCGCCAGGATCAGCGCCGTGAAGGTGATCCTGAGCGTCACCAGCAGCGACGGCGCCAGTGTCGGCCAGTCTGCGATCAGCGAGGTCACCACATCGCCCGGCGTGGGCAGGATGTATTTCGGGATGCCGTTGAGCACCACGGTGAGATGCCAGGCGATGACGGCCAGCACCAGCATGGCGACCGGCACCACGACGCGCAGCACGCGTTCGGTGTTGGAGGTGCGCGGCCGGAGAATGGCGACGGCGCTGTCGGTGCCGGCTTCGTCATCGGGCGCGGTTTGCACGACGTTGCTCATCAATGCGTCCCCCCGCCGGCGTGGATGGCTTCATGCAGCGCATGCGACACTTCGTGGGTGGTCGCACGGTATTCTTCGGAGGTGCGGTACTCGGCGTCGCGCGCGCCGCTGGTCTTGAGCGGCATGTCGGCGAACACCTGGCCCGGGCGGGCCTTCATCACCACGATGCGGTTGCTGAGATAGGCACTCTCGAACACCGAGTGGGTGACGAAGATCACCGTGACGCCTGACTGTTTCCAGAGCCGCAGCACATCGTCGTTGAGCTTTTGCCTGGTGATCTCGTCGAGCGCGGCGAATGGCTCGTCCATCAACAGCAGCTTCGGCTTGGTGACCAGCGCCCGGGCGATCGAGACGCGCATCTTCATGCCGCCCGACAATTCCCTGGGATAGGCCTCGGCGAAATCGGCGAGGCCGACCGAAGCCAGCGTTTCCATGATGCGGTCGCGGGCGGCGGATTTGCTGACGCTCTGCAGTCGCAGCGGCAGGTAGACGTTGCCGAACACCGTTTGCCACGGCATCAGCGTCGGCTCCTGGAATACGAAGCCGACATCGCCCTCAGGCAGCCCCCGCGAATTGATCTTGGAGGAGGGCCAATCGATGCTGCCCGAGCTCGGCCCGCCAAGACCGGCAATGATCCTCAGCGCCGTGGATTTGCCGCAGCCCGATGGGCCGAGCAGGCTCAGGAACTCGCCGCGCTCGACGTCGAGCGACATGTCCTTGAGCGCCAGCGTACCATTGGAGAAGACTTTCGAGACGTTGCGCATGGAGACGACGGTTTGCGTCGATTTCGCTGCGGTCCCAGGCTCGGCGAGGGAGAGGTCAGTCAAGTGCGTGTGCCCACGTTAGGGTCGAACGGCGCGGGCGGGATTGCCCGCGCCGAGTTGGTTCTTAGAGCGCTTCAACGTTTCAGAGAAACGGCCAAACGCTCCAAGCATTGTTTTTGGTCGCGCTTTCGAACCGGAAAAGTCTGCAACCTTTCCTGAAAACGCTCCAGCTTACTTTGCCAGCTCTTTGCCAAGGCCGTGGCAGACCAGTTCAGTGGTAAATGCCTGCGTGTAGTCGATGCCGTCCGCAAACAGCCCGACCGCCTTCATCTGCTCGTAGAAGCTCTTCCAGCGCGCATCGGTCATGCAGCCGATGCCATTGGCTTCCGCGTCGCCGGAAACGACAATGCCGTATTCCTTCATTTTGGCGAGGCCATAGGCGAGCTGACCGTCGGTCATCTCGGGATTGTCCTTCTTGATCAGCTCGTTGGCCGCAGCGTTGTCGCCATAGAGGTAGTTGTACCAGCCGATGATGGTGGCCTCGACGAAGCGCTTGGCCACGTCCTTGTTGGCATCGTACCAGGGCTTCATCGTCTCGATGGTGGTCGAGTACGGCTCGAACCCGTTATCGGCGAGCAGGAATACCTGCGGAGCAAAGCCGGCCTGCTTCTCGATCTCGTAGGGTTCCGAAGTCAGGTAGCCCTGCTGGATCGCCATCTTGTCGGCGATGAACGGCGCCGGGTTGAAGGTGTAGGGCTCGAACTTTTCGTCGACGAAGCCCTTGTAGGCGGTCTTCATCCAGCTGAAATACGAAATGAAGCCATCCTTGGAGAGGATGTATTTCGAGGCGCCGGCGAGATCGGCGAAGGTCTTGAAGCCCGCATCCGGATGGGCCAGCAGCACCTGCGGGTCCTTCTGGAAGATCGAGGCGATGGTGATGGTCGGAATGCCTTCCTTGACCGCGTCGATCGCGGTGGTCGGGCCACCCATGTAGAAGTTGATCTGCCCGCCGATCAGCAGTGAGCGGTTGGCGCCCTGCGGCCCGCCCTGGCGGATGGTGACGTCGAGATTGTACTTGGCGTAGGTCCCGTCGGCGACGGCCTGGTAGTAACCGCCATGCTCAGCCTGGGCGAGCCAGTTGGTGCCGAAGCTCACCTTGTCCTGCGCCATGGCGCCGCCCATGCCCAATGCTAGCGTTACCACGCCAGCTGAAATGAGCTTGGTGAAGTCGATCATCGTTAGTCTCCCTGTTAAGGTATCCGCCGGGGCTTGTCCCCCGCCCGGCCGTTAGGCAAACTTCCATGCCCGAGGGCACACCAGACCATTCATTCCGCGCCGGATTGCAAAAGAAAAGCCCAAAATTGCGCCATTCAGCGAAGTGCCGCTGGAATAGGCAATGCGGTTCAGAATGGGGCTTACATTCGCATTCGTTTGACGCTTAGCTGAGCATACACATCGGGGGTCCTGTGCATAAGCCGCTTTCGCCTACATCCATTCACCCCGCGTTCTCGCAATACAGCCTTGGTATCGAGGTCAGTTCGCGCTCGCGCTACGTGTTTTGCTCCGGCCAGATCGGCATCAAGGCCGATGGAACGATTCCCCCAGATTGCGCGGGGCAGACCCGTGTCTGCTTCGACAATATCGCCGCCGTGCTGGCCGAAGCCGGCATGGGCTTCGGCGACGTGGTGAAACTCAATGCCTTCGTCACGGGCCGCGAGCACCTCGCCGAATACATGAAGGTGCGCAACGAGTTGTTCCCCGAGCCGTTTCCGGCCTCGACGCTGATGATCGTCAGCGGTTTCGCCCGGCCCGAATTCGTCGTCGAGATCGAGGCGATCGCCGCGGTCCCCAGTTGACTTCAAGAGACAATAGATGAGCTACCGCAAGATCTGGTGGAACGACTTTTCCGCCTTCGAATTCCATGACATCGACCCCAACAAGACCATCGCGGTATTCCCCACCGCCGCGGTCGAGCAGCATGGGCCGCATCTGCCGGTGGGGACCGACACCATCATCAACCAGGGGCACCTCGACCTGCTGGTCGAGCGCGTGCCCGCCGATCTCGACATTCGCATCCTGCCGGTGCAGGCGATCGGCAAATCCAACGAGCACATCTGGCAGACCGGAACGCTGAGCCACACGGCGACCAATCTGATCGATGCCTGGACGCAGATCGGGCTCGAGATCGCCCGCGCCGGCGTCAAGAAGGTGGTGTTCGTCAACTCCCACGGCGGCAACGTCTCGATCCTCGACATCGTGGCGCGCGAACTCAGGGTACGCGCCGGCATGCTGGCGGTGAAGACCGGCTGGAGCCAGTACTGGCCCAAGGACATCTATTCCGACGTCGAGAACCGTCACGGCATCCACGGCGGCGACAGCGAAACCTCGGTGGTGATGCACCTCAGGCCCGAGCTGGTGAACCGCGACAAGCTGCAGGACTACCCTTCGGTCGCGGCGCGTGACGAGCAGGCCTACAAATACATGCGGCCGACGGGCGCGACGAGCTACGCCTGGATCGCCAGCGACATCAACCCGCTCGGTGCCGCCGGCGACGCGCACCTCGCGACCCCCGACAAGGGGCGGATCACCGTCGAAACCGCAGTCGGCAGCTTCATCGAGTTGCTGCGCGAGGTGGAGCGCTATCCGCTACCGGGGACACGGGGTTAGCTGCAGGGATATTGACCGGGTAAAATTGGGCAGCACGCCGTACTGGCGGCCCTCCCATTGCGCACCTGCTTCGCACCCGTTAATCCCAGCTTATGCAGCAGTTTCAATCTCCGTCCGACACGCTCAGCCTCGATGGCAAGCCCATGAGCTTTGCGAGCTTGGCGCGCGTCGGAGCGCGGGCGGTTTCGCTCTCGGCCGATGCCGCCGCCATGGCGCGTGTCGACGTCGCCCGCAAGGTGGTCGAGGACAAGATCGCGCGCGGCGAGCCGGTGTACGGCGCCAATACCGGCGTCGGTGCGATGAAGGATGTCGAGTGGTCACCCGAAGACCTCGAGACGTTCAATCTCGGGCTGGTGCGGGCGCATCATTTCGGCACCGGCGCGCCGTTCCCGAGTTCCGTGGTGCGAAGCGCCATGGCGATCCGGGTCAACACCGCGCTGACCGGGCGCGTCGGCTGTTCGCGCGGGCTGGTCGACGCCTACCTGGCGCTGCTCGACAAGGATGTGGTGCCGGTGGTGCGGCGCACCGGCTCGATCGGCACCGCCGATATCGGCCTGATGGGCCAGATCGGGGCGGTGCTGACCGGCGTCGGCGAGGCGGTGTACCAGAACCGGCGCATGTCGGCCGAAGCGGCGCTGGCCGAAGCGGGGCTGCAGCCCTGCCGCATGGCGCCGCGCGACAGTCTCGCTTCGATCAGCGTCAATGCCGTGGGCTTTGCCGCGGCCGCCGAGGCGGTGCGCTCTGCCGCCACCGCGATGCGCATGCTGCTCGCCACCAGCCTCACTACGGCCGGGGCGCTCGGCGCCTCGCGCGATCCGTGGAAGGCGGTGGCGCATGTGGGGACCGAGCGCGAGGCCGAGATCGGCGCCTGGCTCTACCACAACGCCATGGGCTGGGACTGGCCGAACGCCACGCATGTGCAGGATCCGCTGTCGCTGCGCATGATGGCGCAGGTGTTCGGCTCGGGCTTCGATACGCTGCTGGTCGCGGGCCGCACCGTACTCGCCGCCACCGGCCGCACCGACGACAATCCGGTGGTGGTCGATGGACAGGTGCTGACCTCAGGCGGCTCGCTGCCGCTCGACGTGACCATCTACCTGCAGACGGCGCAGCTGGCGCTGGCGCATGCGGCGCGCAACTCGTTCAACCGCTGCGTGCTGTTGTCGAACGGCGCGCGGCGCGACCTGCCGATCAATCTCGTGCCGCGCGGCGCCATCGCCACCGGCTTCGGCCCGATCATCAAGCTGGCGGGCGAACTGTTCGCGCGGGCCCTGTCGATGGCGATGCCGGTCTCGGCGCAATCCCTGGTCGTCGCGGCGGGGCTCGAGGACGAGGTGTCGTTCCTGCCGCTGGTGGTCGAGCGATTCGAGCGGCAGGTGCGGGCGCTGAAGCGCCTCGCAGCGCTCGAGGGTCTGCTCTCGGCGCAGGCGATGGACATTCACGGCGATCGCCCGAGTGGTGTGCCGGCGATGATCTACGAGAAGGTGAGGAAGCACGCGGCCTTCTATCAGGTGGACCGGCCGCTTTCAGCCGAAGTCGAGATTATCGAAAGCGATCTCGGTTCCGAACAGAGCATGGCGGAACTGATTTCCCACGCGCCCATTCCTGCACTGGACGAGTTTTTCGCACTGGGCCCCGTCGCGTAGCACGCCGGAGTATGACTTTTCCTTGGTGCCCGTATAGGTTTGGCGCCAATTCCGGCCCAGGGAATGCACGGCCGGAACAATAAGGAGACCATCATGCTTTCGAAGAAACTGCTCGGCGCCGCTGTCGCGCTGGCCTTCACGGTGACCGCTGCGAACGCCCAGGTCGTCGTGTCGTCGAAGATCGATACCGAAGGTGGCTTGCTCGGCAACATCATCAGCCAGGTGCTGCAGGCAAATGGCGTCGCCGTGACCGAGAAGATCCAGCTCGGCGGCACCCCTGTCGTACGCCAGGCGATCACCGCGGGCGAGATCGACATCTATCCCGAGTACACCGGCAACGCCGCGTTCTTCTTCGAGAAGGCCGACGACCCGCTGTGGAACGACGCTGCCAAGGCGTACGCCGAGGCCAAGAAGCTCGATTACGACGCCAACAAGATCGTCTGGCTGTCGCCAGCTCCGGCCAACAACACGTGGGCCGTGGCCGTCCGCAAGGATGTCGCCGACGCCAACAAGCTCGCGACCTTCAGTGAGCTCGGCGCCTATATCGCCGGCGGCGGCAATATCAAGCTGGCCGCCTCGGCCGAGTTCGTCTCGTCCCCGGCCGCCTTGCCGAAGTTCCAGGAAGTCTACGGCTTCACCCTGAAGCCCGACCAGTTGGTGACGCTCTCGGGTGGTGACACCGCGGCGACTATCGCTGCGGCCGCGCAGCAGACCAACGGCGTCAACGCCGCCATGGTCTACGGCACCGACGGCGGCATTGCGCCCTCGGGCCTGGTGGTGATGGCGGACGACAAGGGCGTGCAGCCGGTCTACGAGCCGGCGCCGATCATCCGCGAGGCGGCGCTCAAGGCCAATCCGCAGATCGAAGAGCTGCTGAAGCCGGTCTTCGCCAAGCTCGACCTGACCACGCTGCAGACGCTCAACGGTCGCATCCAGGTCGGTGGCGAGGCTGCCAAGGACGTCGCCATCGACTGGCTGAAGACCAACGGCTTCCTGAAGTAAGCTGCCGCACGGTCAATGCATTTTGGGGGTGGGCAGGATGACTGCCCACCCCTAGTGTTTTCGGCATGACGCGCTTCGGCAATGACCACCGCCTGTCATCCCTGCGAAAGCAGGGACCCATCGCCCAGCCCGCGCTGGCTGCGAGTTGGGTTCCTGCTTTCGCAGGGATGACATCGAGTATGGAGCGAGACCGGTGACCGACGCTGCGATCGCCGCACCGACACGAAGCTTCGCCGTCGACAAGCTCGGCGTGCTGATCGCCGCGCTGGCCGCCATCGCCGCGTTCCTGCCCTTCGCTGCGTTTCGCGCCAACCGCATCGTGCTCGGAGAAGCCAAAGGCCTCTTCGCCGCACTCCCCGGCTGGGAAGCTGCTGTCCTCGCCGTGGTGCTGGCCGCGGGCATCGGCGTCGCGCTGTTCAAGACGCCAACCCTGTGGCGGCTCGCCACCAGCCTCGCGGTGCTGGCGCTGCTGTTCATCGCCATCGGTCACGCCGGCAGCTTCCTGACGCCACCGGGCGACAAGATCGCCCGCGTCTCGCCCGGCGCCGGCTTCTGGCTGCTGATCTTTGCCTTCGCGCTGCTGGCGGCCGACGCCATCGCCCGGCTGAAGCTGAAGCCGTGGACGCGCATCGGCGTGCTGGCGGCGGTAGCCTTGTTCTTTGCCGTGCTGCTTGGTTCGGGCACGCTGAGCGATCTCTCGATCCTCCGCGAATATGCCAACCGCGGCGATACCTTCTGGCGCGAGGCGCAGACCCATCTGGCACTGGCGCTGGGTTCGCTCGCCGCGGCGACGGTCGCCGGCATTCCGATCGGCATCCTCTGCCATCGCAGCGATGCGTGGCGCGCGCCGGTGCTCAACGTGCTGAACGCCATCCAGACCATCCCGTCGATCGCGTTGTTCGGTCTGCTGATCGCGCCGCTCGCCTGGGTGGCGGCGAACATCCCGGGCGCTTCGGCCGTCGGCATCTCCGGCATCGGTGCGGCGCCGGCGATGGTGGCGCTGTTCGCCTATTCGCTGCTGCCGGTGGTGGCCAACACCGTGGTCGGCCTCGATGGCGTTCCGCCGGCCGCCAATGATGCGGCCAAGGGCATGGGCATGACCGACTGGCAGCGGCTGGTTACCGTCGAGTTTCCGCTGGCCTTTCCGGTGATCCTCACCGGCATCCGCATCGTGCTGGTGCAGAATATCGGCCTTGCCACCATCGCCGCGCTGATCGGCGGCGGCGGCTTCGGGGTCTTCGTGTTCCAGGGCGTCGGGCAGACGGCGATGGACCTGGTGCTGCTCGGCGCCGTGCCCACCGTGGCGCTCGCCTTCGCCGCAGCGGTCGTGCTCGATGCAGTTGTCGAAATGGTCTCGCCCAAGGATAGCCGCCGTGATTGAGATCGAAGCCCTCACCAAGGACTATCTCGAGCTGACCGTGGTCGACCACGTCAGCCTCACCGTCGCCGATGGCGAGATCGCGGTGATCGTCGGCACCTCCGGGTCGGGCAAGACCACACTCCTCAGGATGATCAACCGGCTGATCGAACCGACCTCTGGCACGGTGAAGATCGACGGACAGGATACCCGGGCCGTGCCGGCCTTCGAGCTGAGGCGCCGGATCGGCTACGCTATCCAGGGGCACGGGCTGTTCCCGCATCGCACGGTCGGCCAGAACATCGCCACTGTGCCGACGCTGCTCGGCTGGGACAAAGCGAAGATCGCGGCGCGGGTCGATGAACTGCTGGAACTGTTCCAGCTGCCGGCGGCAGAGTTTCGCCACCGCATGCCGAGCGAACTCTCCGGCGGCCAGCAGCAGCGCGTCGGCGTGGCGCGGGCCCTCGCCGCCGAGCCGAAACTGCTGCTGATGGATGAGCCGTTCGGCGCGCTCGATCCGATCATCCGCGCCAAGGCGCAATCGGACCTGCTCGCCATCCAGAAGCGCTTCGGCACCACCATCGTGCTGGTGACGCACGATATGGAGGAGGCGATCCATCTGGGCTCGCGCATCGCCGTGATGGATAAGGGCAAGCTGCTGCAATACGCGCCGCCTGACGAGATCATCGCCCGGCCGGCGACGCCGTTCGTTGCCGAACTGATCGGCACGGGCGAGCGGCCATTCCGGCTGCTGTCGCTGGGCAAGGTCCGCGACCTGGTCGAGCCGGGCCCGGCGCAGGGCGAGCCGATCTCGGCCGACGCTTCGCTGCGCGACGCCTATGCGGAGTGCCTGTGGACCGGCCGCGAGATGCTGCCGGTGGTCGACGCCAATGGCGCCAGCATCGGCCGCATCCGCCGCGACGACATCGCCCATAGGGCCGAGCGCCCGCAATGAAGCCGGGGCTGATCATCCGGCTGGTGGTTCTGGCGCTGCTGGTGGCGTTCATCATCACGCCAACGAGCTTTGCCTGGGTGTTCCAGCCGCTGACCAGGAACGGCCAGCCGCCGATCTACATGCAGAACTCGCTGCTCAACCTGACCGTAAGCCACCTGACCATCGTCGCCATCGCCACCATCGCCTCGACGCTGCTGGCGGTGGGTTTGGCCATTCTCGTCACCCGGCCATTCGGCGCCGAGTTCCTGCCGTTGAGCCGCTCGCTCGCCAATATCGGCCAGACTTTTCCGCCTGTAGCGGTGCTGGCGCTGGCCGTGCCGGTACTGGGCTTCGGCACTGCGCCGACGCTGGTGGCGCTGTTCCTCTACGGGCTGCTGCCGATCTTCGAGAACGCCCTTACCGGGCTCACCACCTTGCCGCCGGCCGTGACCGAGGCGGCACGGGGCGTCGGGATGACCGACCGGCAGCGGCTGCTCGGTGTGGAATTGCCGCTGGCAACGCCGGTGATTCTCGCCGGCATCCGCCTCTCGGTGGTGATCTCGGTGGCGACGGCGACTATCGGCTCGACCGTTGCGGCCTCGACGCTGGGCGAGGTGATCATTGCCGGGTTGCTCAGCAACAACCTCGCCTTCATCGCCCAGGGCGGGCTAGTGGTCGGCGTGATGGCGGTTCTGATCTATGATGCGCTTTCGGCGCTCGAGCGGGTACTGATGGCCCGCACCGGCCAGCGTCGAGTGCAGTCGTAGGAGCCGATATGTCCGATTTCGATCTCGTCCTCGCTGGTACGGTGGTGCTGCCATCCATGGTGATCGAGGATGGCTATGTCGCGGTGCGCGACGGCAAGGTGGTGCATGTCGGCGAGGGGACGCCGCCGCACGCGCATGAGCGGCATTTGCTCGGCAAGGCGCTGATCCTGCCCGGCGCCATCGACGCGCAGACCCACTCGCTGAGCCAGAGAGGTCAGGAAGATTTCATCTGGTCGACCCGGTCGGCCGCGGCCGGTGGGGTCACCACTATAGTCGACATGCCCTATGACGAGGGCAACCTCGTCTGCTCGGCCGAGGCGGTGCGGATCAAGGTGGCGCATGCCGAGCCGCAGGCCCGGGTGGATTTCGCGCTCTATGGCACGATCAACCCGGAGGAGGGTGCGAGCCGCATCGCCGAGCAGGCGGCGGCCGGCGTCGCGGCGTTCAAGTTCTCGACTTTCGGCACGGATCCGGTGCGCTTCCCGCGCATTTCGCCGCCGCTCCTCGCCGAGGCTTTCGCCGAGGTGGCAAAGACCGGGCTGACGGCCGGGGTGCACAACGAAGACGACGAGAGCGTCCGGGCCGCCATGGCGAGGGTCAAGACTTCGGGGATCACGGACTGGCGGGCGCATGGCCTGAGCCGGCCACCGCTGACTGAGCTGCTGGCGACGCTGCAGATTTACGAGACCGGGGCGCAAACTGGGTGCGATGCGCATGTGGTGCATTGCTCGCTGAGCCGCGGCTACGACATCGCTGCCGACTATCGGGCGCACGGATTTGGCGCGACGATCGAGTGCTGCATTCATTACCTGACACTGGACGAGGAAAACGACGTCCGGCGGCTGGGCGGCAAGGGCAAGATCAACCCGCCGATCCGCCCCCGCGCCGAGGTCGAAGCGCTGTGGCGCCAGGTGGCAGCCGGCAATATGACGCTGGTCTCGACCGATCACGTCAGCTGGTCGGAAGATCGGAAGACCAACCCGGACATGCTGGCCAATTCCTCCGGCGTGCCGGGGCTCGAGGCCATGGTGCCGCTGTTCGTCAAGGGTGCCCTGGAGCGCGGCGTGTCGCTGACCTGGGCGGCCAAACTGATGGCGGCCAATCCGGCCAGGCACTTCCGGCTGGGTCAGAAGGGCGCGCTGGAGGCCGGGAAGGACGCCGACATCACCGTGCTGGTGGATCGCCCGATGGTCTACGACGCGGCAAGATCCGGGCACAATGTGGTGGGGTGGTCGCCCTACAACGGGATCGAGCTGCCGTGGACGGTGGCCGGCACCTGGCTGCGCGGGCGGCAGGTATTTGACGGAACCACGGTGGCCGAACCAGGAGCAGGGCGGTGGGTGCGGCCGTGAGCATTGTGCACTTGACCCCACCCTCATCCGGGCTTCGCCCACCTTCTCCCATCAAGGGAGAAGGCCCGACTGAGATGCTTGTGGAGGACCCTTCTCCCCTCGTGGGAGAAGGTGGGCGAAGCCCGGATGAGGGGCGGCCCCACGCTCGGTGCCACCAATGACCCCCAACCTCCCCACCCAGGAAGTCCGTATCGCCGAGGATATCGCGACCCTCGCCGAGATCACCGAGCCCGGTCGTCCCTACACAAGGCGCGCCTTCACCCCGATGTTCCTCCGCGGTCGCGAGTGGCTGGTCCGGCGCTTCGAGGCCGCCGGGCTGGAGACGCGTATCGACGCCTCCGGCAACCTGATCGGCCGGCGGCGCGGTCGTGCCGGCGGCAAGACCATCATGCTCGGTTCGCACTCGGACACCGTGCCCGACGGCGGCCGCTTCGACGGTATCGCCGGAGTATCGGCCGCGCTCGAGGTGGCGCGGGCGCTGCACGATCAGGGTGTCGTGCTGGAGCACGACCTGGAGATTGTCGATTTCCTGGCCGAAGAGGTGTCGATCTTCGGCGTCTCCTGCGTCGGTAGCCGCGGCATGGCCGGTGTACGGCCGGATAACTGGCTCGACCGCGAGGTCGATCAGTTCACTTTGCGCGAGGGGATCGCCGAGGTCGGCGGCAATCCCGGAAAAATCGAGAAGCGCGAGGATATCGCCACCTTCCTCGAACTGCATATCGAGCAGGGGCCGGTGCTGGAGGATGGGCATCTCGATATCGGCGTGGTGACCGCGATTGCCGGGATCACCCGCATCGAGCTGGTGGTGAACGGTCGGGCCGACCATGCCGGCACCACCCCGATGGGCTCGCGCCAGGATGCGCTGACGACGGCAGCACGGCTGGTGGTGGGGATCGAGGAACTGGGCACGCTGCTCAGCAAGGGCAAGTTCCATTTTGCCGCCACAGTGGGTGAGTTCTCGATCGAGCCGGGGGCGGCGAACGTCGTGCCATCGCGGGCCAGGCTGCTGATCGATGCACGGGCCGAACGGCGGGAGGATATGGACCGCTTCATCGCCGAGCTCACCGTGCTCGTTAACGCCACGGCCGCCGCGACCGGGGTGGCGATAGAGCCGCCATTGACCATTTCCGACAATTTGCCAACGCCTTGCGACCCGTTCGTGCTTGATACGCTCGACGCGGCAGCCGTGGCCGTGGGGGCGCGCCATCGCCGCATGGCATCGGGCGCTGGGCACGACACGGCCTGGATGGCGCGGGTGACCAGGGCGGCGATGATCTTCATCCCCTGCCTCGGCGGCCGTAGCCACACGCCGGAAGAATATGCCGAAACGGCCGACGTGGCGCTGGGCGCCGCCGTGCTGCTGGAGGCGGTGAAGCGGTTGGACAGGGAATTAGTCGACCAAGATGGCAAGCGAGCTTGAAACACCCCTCGGCGTCATTCCCGCGAAGGCGGGAAACCAGAGCCGCACGCTCAATGGCCGGTGGCTTCCCCTGGGTTCCCGCCTTCGCGGGAATGACGCCGGCGGTAAGGTGATTCACCGTGGGTAGAATTCTGACCGAGAAGGATGTGGAAGCCGCGGTGAAAGGCGGCTCCGTCTATGCCGCCGGCGGCGGGGGCTGGGCCGACCATGGTCGTATGCTCGGCTATGCGGCGGTGAGCGTCGGCAAACCCGAGCTGGTCGATATCGAAGAGCTGGATCCGCGCGACTGGGTGGCGACTGCCGCCGCGATCGGCGCGCCGGCCTCGACCACGCCGTGGGAGATGCGCGGCGTCGACTACGTCAAGGCCGTGAAGCTCCTTGAGAAGGCGTTGGGCGACAAGGTCCGCGGCCTGATGATCGGGCAGAACGGCAAGAGCTCGACGCTCAATGCCTGGCTGCCGAGCGCCATTCTCGGCACCAAGGTGGTCGATGCGGTTGGCGATATCCGCGCCCACCCGACCGGCGACATGGGCTCGATCGGCATGGCCGGCAGCCCCAAGAAGATGATCCAGACCGCCGTGGGCGGCAATCGCGCCGAGAACCGCTACATCGAGCTGGTGGTGAAGGGCGCAACGGCCAAGATCTCGCCGATCCTGCGTACCGCGGCCGATATGTCGGGTGGTTTCATCGCCTCCTGCCGCAACCCGCTGCGCGCCAAATATGTGCAGCGCAATGCGGCACTTGGCGGCATCTCGCTGGCGCTGAGCCTCGGCGAGGCGATCATTGCCGCCGAGAAAAAGGGTGGCTCGGCGATCATCGACGCCATCGTCAAGGCGACCGGCGGCACCATCCTGGTGAAGGGTGCGGTGACCAAGAAAGACCTCGTCTACACCAAGGAGGCTTTCGATATCGGCCGCTTTGTGCTGGGCGAGGGCGACAAGGCCGTTACCATCCACACCATGAACGAATACATGGCGATCGACGATGCCGGTGGCAACCGGCTCGCCACCTTCCCCGACGTGATCGCCACGCTCGATGCAGCAGGCCAGCCGCTGAGCGCCGGGCAGCTGCGCGAAGGCATGTTCGTCTTCGTGCTGCACGTGCCCAAGAAGGTGATCCCGCTCTCCTCCTCGGTGATCGACCCGGCGGTCTATCCGCCGGTCGAGAAGGCGATGGGGATCGAGTTGGCCAAGTACGCGCTCGACGGCGTGAAGCGGAAGAAGAAGGCTCGGAAGGGCTGGGCTTAAGGCACCACTTTCTGAGCGCGTTGCCCCACCCTCATCCGGGCTTCGCCCACCTTCTCCCATCAAGGGAGAAGGTCACCCCGCAGACATTTCAGTCGGGCCTTCTCCCCTTGTGGGAGAAGGTGCCCGAAGGGCGGATGAGGGGTGGCCCCAAGGTATGAAGGCGAACTAGACTGCCACCATGCCAAAACCCAATCCCCGCCATCCGAATTTCCCCATTCCCTCCGGTCCGGTCCTGCGCGCCAAAGGCTGGCGCCAGGAGGCGTTGCTGCGCCTGCTCGAGAATGTGCTGGCCGTCGGTGAGGACCCGGACAAGCTGATCGTCTACGCGGCGCTCGGCAAGGCGGCGCGGAACTGGGCGGCGCATCGGCAGATCGTCGAGGCGCTGACCACGATGGATGAGGACCAGACGCTGGTCATCCAGTCGGGCAAGCCGATCGGGCTGCTGAAGACCCATGCGCAGGCGCCGCTGGTGATCATGGCCAACTGCAACATCGTCGGGCAGTGGGCCAAGGCCGAGGTGTTCTACGAGCTCGAGAAAAAGGGGTTGATCGCCTGGGGCGGACTGACTGCCGGGGCGTGGCAGTATATCGGCAGCCAGGGCGTCATCCAAGGCACCTACGAGATCTTCATGCGCATCGCTGAAAAGCGTTTTGGCGGCTCGCTCGCCGGGCGCTTCATCCTCACTGCCGGCATGGGCGGCATGGGCGGGGCCCAGCCCTTGGCCGGGCGGATGGCGGGGGCGGCGATCCTCGATGTCGATGTCGATCCGGTGCGCGCTGAGCGCCGCAAGGAGATCGGCTATCTCGAGGAGATCGCGCCGGACCTCGACACGGCGCTCAAGATGATTGCCGCGGCGGTACGCGACAAGCGGGCGCTGTCGGTGGGGCTGGTCGCCAATGCCGCGGAGGTTTACCCGGAAATCCTGCGCCGCGGCATCATCCCCGACATCGTCACCGACCAGACCAGCGCGCACGATCTCGTCTACGGCTACGTGCCCAAGGGCATGAGCCTGGACGAAGTGCGGCGGCTGCGGGTGGACGGGCAGGGGCAGCTGATTGCGGCGAGCCGCGCCTCGATCGCCGACCATGTGCGGGCCATGCTGGGGTTTCAGGCGGCCGGTGCGGAAGTGTTCGACAACGGCAACCTGATCCGCACGCAGGCCAAGCAGGCCGGCGTCGAGAACGCCTTCGACATCCCGATCTTCACCGAAGCCTATCTGAGGCCGCTATTCGCCCGCGCCATCGGGCCGTTCCGCTGGATGGCGCTGTCGGGCGAGGCGTCGGATATCGCGCGGATCGACGACCTGGTGCTGGAGATGTTCCCGGACAACCGGATCGTCACCAACTGGATCCGGCTGGCCCGGCAATACGTGCCGTTCGAGGGGCTGCCGGCGCGCATCGCCTGGCTGGGGCATGGTGAACGGACGGCGCTGGCCCTGGCGGTGAACGCGCTGGTGCGCAGCGGCGAACTCAAGGGGCCGGTGGCGTTCTCCAGGGATCACCTCGATGCCGGGGCGATGGCCCACCCCAACATCATGACCGAGAACATGAAGGACGGCTCCGACGCCATCGCCGACTGGCCGTTGCTCGATGCGATGCTGCTCACCGCCTCGATGGCCGACCTGGTGGTGATCCACTCGGGCGGCGGCGGCTATGCCGGCTATATGACCTCGGCCGGCGTGACCCTGGTGGCCGATGGGACCGAGGCGGCCGATGCACGGCTGTCGCACGCGCTGACCAATGACACCTCGCTCGGCGTGATGCGCTATGCGGACGCGGGGTACGACGAAGCGGTGGACGAGGCAGCGAAGAAAGGGATCGGGTGGTTTGATCTGCGGGGAAACTGACTGATAGAGACGGCCCCCTCCCATCCTCCCCCCATAAAGGGGGGAGGTGAAGAGTCGAGGCTCTGTCTTCTATCGTGCCAACCACTCGATGCGGCACCTCCCCCTTTAAGGGGGAGGATGGGAGGGGCCGTCTGCCGGCAGTACGCGCTAGTTCTTCGCCGCCCCGGTCTTGGCTGCCTTGGCTTCGTCGTACCACCACACCGTCGGGAAGCCGATCGAGAATTCCGGCAGGGTTTCGGGGTGGCTGAAGCGGTCCCAGCGGGCGATGCGGGAGTTGCGCAGCGTGTAGGTCGGCACGGTGTAGTGGTGGGCCAGCAGCACGCGGTCGAGCGCCCGGGTGGCGGCGATCAGCGTTTCGCGGTCGTCGGCGAAGACGATCTTGTCGATCAGCGCGTCGACGCCTTTGTCGGAAATGCCGGCATAGTTGCGGCTGTCGTTCTGCGCCGCCGAGGCCGAGCCCCAGAAATCGCGCTGCTCGTTGCCGGGCGAGAGCGACTGCACCCAACCGGTGTAGATCATGTCGTAATCGCGGTTCTGGGCCCGCTCGATATATTGCGGCGAATCCACCGAGCGGATGGTGGCGTTGATGCCGAGCCGCTTGAGATTGGTCTGGAACGCCGTGGCGATCGGCTCGATGGTCGGCCCGTTGAGCAGGATCTCGAAGCTCACCGGCGTGCCGCTGGGATCGACCAGCTGGTTGCCGTTGAGGGTGTAGCCCGCCTTGGTCAGGATCTCGTTGGCGGTGCGCAGGCTCTGCCGGAGCTTGGTCGTGTCGCCGTTGACCGGGTTCTTGTACTCGGTGGTGAACACCGAGGCGGGGACGAGGTCCTTGACCGAGTTGAGGATCTCCAGCTCCTCCCCCTGCGGCAGGCCGGAAGACGCGAACTCGGTGCCGTAGAAGAACGAGTTGATGCGGTCGTACTGGCCGAAGAAGCGGAGCTTGTCGAGTTCCTCGAAATCGAAGGCGTAGAGCATCGCTTCGCGCAGCGCTTCGTTCTGGAACAGTGGTTTCCTGAGGTTCGGCACGAACCCGACCAGGATGCCCGAGCCGCGATAGGCGTTCTCGAACAGCTCCTTGATCACCTTACCCTCGGTGACGGCCGGGAAGGTGTAGTCGTTCTGCCAGCGCAGCGCGAGGTTCTCGTCCCACCAGTCGAAGGCGTCCCCCTTGAAGCCTTCGAACTCGGCGGTGGTGTCGCGGAAATACTCGTACTTGATCTGGCCGAAATTGTTCTGGCCGATGTTGAACGGCTCTTTCAGGCCCCAGTAGTTGGGGTCGCGCTCATAGGTGATCGAGGTGCCGGCCGAAAAGCTCGCCAGCTTGTACGGTCCCGAGCCCAGCGGCGGCTCGAGGGTGGAGCGGCCGATATCGCGCGGCTTGCCGTCGGGGCCGGTGCCCTCCCACCAATGCTGCGGCAATACGATCAGCTGGCCCATGATGTTGGGCAGTTCGCGGTTGCCGGTCTGGTCGAAGCTGAAGGTCACCTCGCCGGGCGCGGTGACTTCCGCCTTGGTGACGTTGGCGTAGTAGTTGGCCTGGCTGGGGTTGAGTTCCTTGACCTTGTTGAAGGTCCAGACCACGTCCTCGGCCTTGACCGGTTCGCCATCTGCCCACCTGGCGCGTGGGTTCATCCGGAAGGTGACCGAGGAGAAGTCGTCGGGGTAGCTGAAGGCCTCGGCGAGGTTGCCGTACTGGGTGGAGGTCTCGTCGAGCGATGGCGTGGTCAGCGTCTCGAACACCAGCCCGATGCCGTCAGCGGGTTCGCCCTGCGGCAGGATCGGGTTGAAGGTGTCGAAGCCGCCCATCGAGCTCAGCCGCACCACGCCGCCCACCGGCGCATCAGGGTTCACGTAGTCGAACTTCTCGAAGCCTGCAGGGTATTTCGGCTCGCCGATCAGCGAGCCGCCGTGGTGCCAGACTTTCTCCTGGGCGATCGCCGGGCTGAACGCCAGGAGCGCGGCGAGGGTGAGGGCGACGAACTTCATGCGCATGAGGGCCTCCATTCGGGGGAGAACGTGTTGTCGGAGTTTAAGAGGGAAAGGGGACGGAGGCGAGGCAGTAAAGCCGGCGTGCGTGGGGGGGCGGCTCGCTCCGGCAGCGCGTTGATCACTGCGCCACCTCCGCTGACGGCACCGCTTCGACGGCGAAGGCGGCGGCCATCAGGGCGCGGGTGTAGTCGGACTGCGGCGCGGCAAAGATTTCGGCAGCCGGCCCGTGTTCGACCACCTTGCCGTTGCGCATCACCATCAACTGGTTGGCGAGCGCCCGGACGACGCGCAGGTCGTGCGAGATGAACAGGTAGGTGAGGCCGTGCCGACGCTGCAGTTCGCGCAGCAGGTCGACCACCTGCGCCTGCACGCTCATGTCCAGCGCCGAGGTGGGCTCGTCCAGCACCACGAATTTGGGCTCGAGCACCATGGCACGGGCGATGGCGACGCGCTGGCGCTGGCCGCCGGAGAACTCGTGCGGGTAACGGAAGCGCGCCTCGGGGTCGAGCCCGACCTCGGTGAGCGCCCGGACGACACGGGCGTCGCGCTCGGCCGAGGTGAGCTGCGGCGCGTGCACGGCAAGGCCTTCGGCGATGATCTCGGCGATCGACATGCGCGGGCTGAGCGAACCGAACGGATCCTGGAAGACGATCTGCAGATCCTTGCGCAGCGGCCGCATGGCGCCCCACGAGAGCTGCTCGATGTCGCGTCCGAGATAGACGATGCGACCTTCCGAGCCGATGAGGCGGAGCAGGGCGCGCCCGAGCGTGGTCTTGCCCGATCCGCTTTCGCCGACCACCCCGAGGGTCTCGCCACGCCGGATCGAGATATCGACGTCGTCCACCGCCTTGATGTGGCCGACGGTGCGGCGGAGGAACCCGCGCTTGATCGGGAACCAGACGCGGAGTTTTTCGGCGGCGACGATCGGTTCGGCACCCGAGCTGGCGGGCGGGTCGCCTTTCGGCTCGGCGGCGAGGAGCTTCCTGGTATAGGCGTGCTGCGGGTTGGCGAACACCGTTTCGGTCGGACCGGATTCGACGATCCTGCCCTCGGTCATCACGTGGGTGATCTCGGCCATGCGGCGCACGATGTGCAGGTCGTGCGTGATGAACAGGATCGCCATGCCGCGCTTCTTCTGCAACGACATCAGCAGCTCGAGGATCTGCGCCTGGATGGTGACGTCGAGCGCCGTCGTCGGTTCGTCCGCGATCAGCAGTTGCGGCTCGTTGGCGAGGGCCATGGCGATCATCACGCGCTGCCGCTGCCCGCCGGAGAGCTGATGCGGGAAATCGTCGAGGCGGGAGACGGGATCTGGAATGCCCACTTCACTCAGCAGCTCGATGGTTCGCGCCCGGGCCGCAGCCCGCCGCATGCCGCGATGCAGGATCAGTGCCTCGCTTACCTGCCGCTCGACCGTGTGCAGCGGATTGAGCGAACTCATCGGCTCCTGGAAGATCATCGAGATGGCGTTGCCGCGCACGCCGCGCAGCGTTCGATCATCGGTGTGCAACAGGTCCTGCCCGTTGAACAGAATGCGCCCCTTGGGATGCGAGGCAGCCGGGTAGGGGAGGAGTCTCAGCACCGAGAGCGCGGTCACGGATTTGCCCGAGCCGCTCTCGCCCACCAGCGCTACGGTCTGGCCAGGCTGGATGTCGAAGGAGACGCCGCGGACGGCGGGGACCTGGCCGTGCTCGGTGGCGAACTCGACATGGAGGTCCTCGACCTGGAGCAGGGGCGCGTTCATGAGCGCGACCCCGCGAAGGTCTTGCGCGGGTCGAACGCGTCGCGCACCCCCTCACCGATGAAGACCAGCAGGGTGAGGATCAGCGACACGGTGAAGAAGCCGGTGATGCCGAGCCACCAGGCGGAGAGGTTGTCCTTGCCTTGCGCCAGGAGCTCACCCAGCGACGGCGAGCCGACCGGCAGGCCGAAGCCGAGGAAATCCAGCGCCGTCAGCGTCGTCACCGAGCCGGCGAGGATGAACGGCATGAAGGTGAGCGTCGCCACCATCGCATTGGGTAAGAGGTGCCCGACCATGATCTTGAAGTTGGAGACCCCCAGGGCCCGGGCAGCCGCGACATACTCGAAGTTGCGGGCGCGCAGGAATTCGGCCCGTACGATGCCGACCAATGCCGTCCACGAGAACAGCAGCAGGATGCCGAGCAGCACCCAGAAACTGGGCGCGATGATGCTGGAGATGATCAGCAGCAGGTAGAGCGAGGGGACCGACCCCCAGATTTCGATGACGCGTTGCGCGATGAGATCGACCCAGCCGCCGAGGTAACCCTGCAGCGCGCCGGCGCCGATGCCGATGATCGACGACAGGACGGTGAGGATAAGGCCGAACAGCACCGAGATGCGGAAGCCATAGATCAGCCGGGCCAGTACGTCGCGGCCCTGGTCGTCGGTGCCGAGCCAGTGGAAATTGCCGATGTTGCAGGAGGGATCGGCGATGCCGGCCGGGTAGCCGGCGCAGCGCTCTTCAGCGGTCTGCAGCCAGGACGGTTTTGACGGCGCGGCGCCACTGAGGGATTCGTCGACCGTGCTGTAGGAGTAGCGGATCGGCGGCCAGAGCATCCAGCCATTGGCGTTGATCTCGTCGGCGATGAAGGGATCGCGATAGACCGTTTCGGCGAGGAAACCGCCGAATTTGCTCTCGGGATAGGTGACGACCACCGGGAACAGCGTCTCACCCTTGTAGCCCACCACCAGCGGACGATCGTTGGCGATCAGCTCGGCGAACATGGTGAGGACGAACAGGACGAGGAAGATCCACAGTGACCAGACGCCGCGCCGGTTGGCGTTGAACACCTTGAGGCGGCGCTGGTTGATCGGCGACAGCAGCGGCGCCGAGCGAGCCTGATCGGCTGGGGCGAAGGCGAGGAGAGGAGAGCGGATACCCGCGAGGGTGACGTGCATTAGACTTCCCGGCTCTCGAAATCGATACGCGGGTCGATCCACATGTACATGAGGTCGGAGACGAGCCCGATGATCAGGCCGAGCAGCGAGAACACGTAAAGCGTCGCGAACACCACCGAGTAGTCGCGGTTGAGCACTGACTGGAAACCGAGGAGGCCGAGCCCATCGAGCGAGAATATCGTTTCGATCAAGAGCGAACCGCCGAAAAAGGCCGAGATGAACGCCGCCGGGAAGCTGGCGATGACCAGCAGCATGGCGTTGCGGAACACGTGCCGGTACAGCACCTGCCGATCGTTGAGCCCCTTGGCGCGCGCCGTGGTGACATACTGCTTGCGGATTTCCTCGAGGAACGAGTTCTTGGTGAGGAGCGTCACCGTGGCGAAGCCGCCGACCGCCATGGCGGTGATCGGCAAGGTAATATGCCAGAGGTAATCGAGCACCTGGCCGTACCAGGGCAGGTTCGCGAAGTTCTCTGAGACCAGTCCCCGCAACGGGAAGATGTTCCAGAAACTGCCGCCGGCAAACAGCACGATGAGCAGCACCGCGATGAGGAAGCCGGGGAGCGCGTAGCCGATGATGACGATGGACGACGTCCAGACATCGAAACGCGAACCGTCGCGTAGCGCCTTGGCGATGCCGAGCGGGATCGAAACGCCATAGCCGAGCAGCGTCATCCACAGCCCGAGTGTGATCGAGACCGGCAGTTTTTCCTTGATCAGGTCCACCACCGAGATGTCGCGAAAGTAGCTGTTGCCGAAATCGAAGCGCAGGTAGTTCCACATCATCGAAAAGAAGCGCTCGATCGGCGGCTTGTCGAAGCCGAACTGCTTCTTGATCCGCTCGAGGATTTCCGGTCGAAGCCCTCGTGCGCCGCGATAGGTGGAGTTGACGTCGGCGGTGTCCTTGGCCTGTCCGGTCTGCTGGCCGGCGAAGTCGCCCTGCTGACTGCCGGTTATGCGTTCGGTCGAGCTGACATTCTGGCCGGACATCTGTGCAATGACCTGCTCGACCGGCCCGCCTGGCGCGAACTGCACGATGATGAAGGAGACGATCATGATCCCGAGCAGCGTCGGGATCATCAGCAGCAGGCGTCTCAGGATGTAGGCGCCCAAGTGGCGGCTCCGGGGTCCAGGGTCGAACTAGGCTAGCAACGCAGCACTGTGGGCCGGAATGCGGCAAATCACCAAGGAGTGAATGTCACGGGCGCACCGCGAATTCGATGCCGGCGGTGTCGCCGACTGCGAAGATGCGATCACGGGCCACGGCGTACTCCTCGCCCTTGAGGTGCTCGAGCATCAGCGGCACTTCGCGCGGCAGGCGGTTCAGTTCGCCCAGATAGGTGCGGTAGTCGAGCACGCCTTCGCCGATCTGCACCTCGTCGAGGTGTAGTGCTGCCTGGTGGTGCAGCTTGATGTCCTTGGCGTGGCACGACACCACCCACTGGCCGAGCTTGTCGAAACACTCGCGGATCAGCGCGCCATTATCGAAATACACCCGCGGCGTCATGATGAGGTTCACCGGGTCGAAATGCGCGCCGAACATCGGCCGTGCCACGGCGTGGATCAGCTCGACATAGCTGTCGACGCTGTCCGGCAGGGAGTACTGCATCATTTCGAGCGCAAACCTGGCGCGCTTCGGTTTCACCGCGTCGAGAATGTGGCGCACCGTCTCGACCGAGGCATCGAACGCCTCGGGGCTCATGTTCTCGGCCGCCGGGGCATAGTCGGTGCCGGCCTGAAACGAGCCGATATAGCTGACCGCGCACCCGGCCCCCACGGCGTCGGCAATCGCGAGACGCTCCACGGCGTAGGCGAGGTTGGCCTTGCGCACGGCTTCATCGGGCGAGACCAGGTTGCGCCAGATGCCGATCTCGGCCAGTACCACGTTCTCGGCGGCAAACGCCTGCTCGATGGCGCTGAGCCGGTCGCGATCGTCGAGCCTCACCTCCGGCACATAGGCAGCGCCGTAGCCGAAAGCGCGATGCGCCCGGGCGAAGGCGTAGGGATCCTCGCTGCCGATGGGCAAGCCGTGCCCGCCAAGCCGGATGGCCATCAGACGTGGTTCCGCCAGCTGTGCTGCGGATTGTAGTCGAGGAGGCGCCGGGCCTTGTCGATCGACAGCAGCGTACCGTTCTGGCTGAGCTCGCGCTTGTGCGGCACCTTGGGGAACACCTCGGCCATCAGCGACATGTTGGAGCGGCTCATCACCGTATCCTGGTTGGCGATGATGAAGGCCTCGAACCCCTTGAACTCGGCCTCGATGCCGCGACGCACCGCCTGTGCCCCATCGCGCGCGTCGATATAGCCCCAGAGGTTCCATTTGCGAAGCTTGGGGTCAGCGTCGAAGGCGGGGAACGCCTTATAATCTTCGACATCCATGACGTTGGAAAAGCGCAGGCCGACGATCTTCAGCTGCGGATCCCAGCGGCAGAACTGCGCCGCCATCGTCTCGTCGAGCAGCTTGCCGAGCGAATAGGCGGTCTCGGGACGGGGGAAATACTCCTCGTCGACCGGAACGTAGGGCGGCGGCGTTTCGAAGGGCAACCCAAGTACGGTTTCGCTCGAGGCGAAGACGACGTTTTTGACGCCGGCAAGGCGGCAAGCCTCGAACACATTGTAGCTGGTCGGCACATTGTTCGCGACGGTGCGGCTATTGGCGAAGAGACCCGGCGCTGGGATCGCCGCGAGGTGCACCACCGCATCGAACGGACCGCGGCGTTCGTCGACCCCGCCGAGGATCGCCTGCGCCACTTGGCCGAAATCGGTGAGGTCGATGCGGACGGTCGGGCAGATCGGATCCCTGGGGAGCGTCTGGTCGATGTTGAGCACGGAATAGCCGTTGGCTACCAGGTCCTTGAGCACCGCCCGCCCCAGCTTGCCACTGCCGCCCGTCACCAGAACCTTGGCCATTTCTCGTCCTCCCGAAACTGATTTGCCCGAAAGCCTAGCACGGCTTGGGCCCATTCTGTCACGAGGCTGAATGCACTCGTCAGTGCCGGTTCAAGGCCGATGGCGCAGTCTCCTGTCCAGCGTCAGGAGGCGGATCGCTTCATCGCGATCCCCCCGATTTTGAAAGGACTACGACGTGCGGGCCAGCCCCCCGCCGCCCAACATCAGGAGACTGAAATGACCAAGCTCGCTCTCGCCGCGACATTCGCGGTTGCCATGCTGACTTCGTTCTCTGCTATTCCTGCCAATGCCCAGCGCGTTCCCTGTACGAGCAATCAGTGCGGCGAACACCAGTCCGCGCCGGAACCCTACTGCGGCGATCAGCTCGGCGTGCTGAAGCGCGTGATGCCTGCCGAAGTGCTCGGCGTCGATAGCCACTACCGTGTCTGGGTCACCGAGTTCTGCACCTCCGAGACGCTGATGCGCTCCGACGGCAATGCCGCCTATCTCCGCACCGCCATCGCCAAGAATGACGTGCTCACCGACGTGCTGGCCGAACGCGGCTTCCACGCCGACGACGTCTACGCGGTCAAGATGATGGGCGACGATACCATCAACCTTTACGTCCACAATTTCGGACGCTGATCCAACTCGGCTCTGATGATGCGGTACGGGTTGGCCCGTTCCTGTCGCCAATCTGAACGGCGTCATCAGAGCCGGTTCAACGTGATGAGCCCAACTCCTGGCCATCGTACGAGCAGCAATGTCTCGCACCCCGCGGCGCTCGCCGCATTGACCAAGGAGATGAAATGCCCAAGCTCGCTCTCGCCGCGACCTTCGCCATCGCGATGCTCACTTCGTTCTCAAGCGCACCGACGCAGGCCCAGGTTCAGCTGGACACCCCATGCGGCCAGGCCAGCTGTCCTCAGGGCGGCTCCACCACCACCACCTCTTGCGGCAATCAGCTCGGTGCGCTGAAGCGCGTGATGCCCGCCGAGGTGCTCGGCGTCGACAGCCATTATCGTGTCTGGGTCACCGAGTTCTGCACCTCCGCGACATTGATGCGCTCCGACGGCAATGCCGCCTATCTTCGCACCGCCATCGCCAAGAACGACGTGCTCACCGACGTGCTGGCCGAGCGCGGTTTCCATGCCGACGACGTCTACGCCGTCAAGATGATGGGCGACGACACCATCAACCTTTACGTCCACAATTTCGGACGCTGATCCAACACCTTGATGCTAAACTGACGCCGGATCGGCCGCGAGGCCGACCGGCGTTTGTGCATTTTCGCGGCCCTGCCGCAGCCAACCACAGGAGACTGCCAGATGTCCAAGCTCATGCTGGCCGCCATTACCGCCATTGCGCTCGGCGCGTCGATGATTCCCCCCGCGCTCGCCACCGCCCTCCCGATCGAGAAGGATGACGATGTCTGCGATGACTATCTTGGCGTGCTGAAGCGTGTCACGCCGGACGATATCGCAGGAGTGACGGAGCAGCAGCGCGTCTGGGTCACCGAATACTGCCCCGGTCGCTCGGTCCTGAGGACCGAGGGCAATGCCGCCTCGGTGCGGTCGGCCATCGCCGACAACGAGGCACTGGCCGCTGCGTTGCGCCAGAAGGGCTATTCGGCCGCTGACGTATTCGCCGTCAAGATGATGGGCGACGACACGGTCAATCTCTACGTCCATCGCTAGACGAGTAGAGGTATTCGGCGCCTCAGACGGTGCTGTTACTATGAATGATCTCTGAATGCCCGGATCAGCGGCGGTTCAAACGCCCCGCAATAGTTCCGCCGCCAACGAAGCGCCGAGTGCGCGACGAACGGCGGCAGGGGTGCCGCCGGGCAATCAAACTGTTGAGAGAGATCATGAAGAACCTGAAGCTTGTTCTGCTGGCCCTGGTGGCCACCCTCGGCCTTGCGGTCATCACCACCCTTCCTGCCCAGGCCGCTCAGGCCGGCTGTACCACCATGGGGCCGTGCGGCGGTGGTGGTGGCGGTGGCGACACCTCCGATGGCGGCGAGCCCTTCGACCCGTTCTGCCATGTCGTCGAGTGCGACGAGGAGCCGGAAGTCGCCGAAGAGGGCTGCATGAAGAACTGCGACGGCCCCGATGTTCCTGAGATCGCCGAGGAAGGCTGCATGAAGAACTGCCAGCCCGGCAAGCCGGGCGACGACCCGAAGATCCCGGGCAACGTGGCCGGCCTCGTGCGTTGCGATGCCAAGATCGGCGACCTCGCCAAGGTGACCGCCAGGCAGATCGGCAGCGTCAACGGCCGCGATGCGGTCGATGTGGTGCCGGTTTGCGCCGACAAGAACCTGGTCGAGCAGCAACTTGGCGTCGAGAGCCTGCGCAACGCCATCGCCCGGAACGACAAGATGGACAAGGCTCTCGGGCAGGGCGGCTATGCTGCTGACGACGTGGTCGGCGTGATCGTCGGCCGCAACTCGGCGGTGCTCTACGTCCACGCCCTCTGAGCGACAACGGGCGACTGAACAAGGGGCGGGAACCGCACGGTTCCCGCCCCTTCCTTATTGCTGCCGCGACATTGCCCTGCCGATGAATGCTGTCTGAATGAAGGGCTCACAGGGGGTTCAATCGCGAGAGGGCATGGTCGGGACAACAGAACGAAACCCCGGCCCCCGAAAGGATGCCACGATGAACAGATCCCATGAGAAGCTGCTGGTCGCGACCCTCGCCGGTCTGATCATCGCCAGCGCCGCCGTTTTCGCCATCCAGCCCGCCATGGCCGCCGGCTATGACGTCGAGAGCCCCGCCCACATCGTCGGTGTGAAGAAGTGGGACACGCTCAACGTCCGCAAGTGGCCCGCCTCCTATTCGCAGAAGATCGGCGAGTTCGAGCCCAAGAGCTCGGTCTGGGTCGAGCGCTGCATCGTCGCCCCGCAGGGCGGCTCGGACTGGTGCCTTGTCGAACAGCAGGACACCAAGGGCTGGGTGAACGCCAAGTTCCTGAAGCTGGCCTACGACTGGGACATCTGATCCCCAATTCCTGCCGCGTTGCTCCAAACGGCGCGGCAGGCACCTACGACGACCCCATGCACACGTGCCTTTGACTGACCTCCGAAACATTGACTTCACGGCCCGGACGCGTTCCCTAGGAACCTCCGGGCCTTTTTCTTTTGACGAGTCAGTTTTGGACGCCAACCCCATCCTTATCGAGCAGACGCGCGGCAACTTCGTCGAGAACCGTCACCGTGGTGCTTTCGTGATCTCGGATGCCGAGGGCAATGTCATCGCCGCGGCCGGCGATACCTCGCGGCCGGTGTTTCCCCGGTCGGCGATCAAGTCGATGCAGGCGCTGGCCATGGTGACCTCGGGCGCCATCGACCGCTTCGGGTTGAGCGACGAGGAACTGGCGCTGGCCTGCGCCTCGCATCACGGCGAAGACGTGCATGTCGAGGGCGTTACGCATTTCCTCGGCCATATCGGACTCGCCGCCGGCGACCTCGAATGCGGCGCGCACCAGCCGAGCAACGGTAAGGCACGCGAGGCGCTGCGGGCGCATGGACTGGAGCCGAGCCAGCTGCACAACAACTGCTCGGGCAAGCATTCGGGCATGCTGAGTGTCGCGAGGGCGCTTGGCGTCGACACGCACGACTATGTGACGCGTGGTCATCCGGTGCAGGTGGCGGTGCGCAAGGCCGTCGAGACGGTGATCGGCGAGCCGCTGAGCGAGGACCGCTGTGGCACCGACGGCTGCTCGATCCCCACTTGGGCCGCGCCGCTCTCGGCCTTTGCCCGCGGTTTCGCGAGGATGGCGACGGGAATCGGGCTGCCAGAGGAGATCGGCGGCGCGGCGACGCGCATCTTCGACGCCGCGACTGCCCACCCCTTGCTGGTCGCCGGCACCGGCCATCTCGATACCCTGGTGATGGAGGCCTTCGGCGGCCGCGTCATGCAGAAGGGTGGCGCCGAGGGCGTGCAGTGTGGCGCCATCCGCGACAAGGGCTGGGGCTACGCGCTGAAGATCGACGATGGCAACATGCTGGCGAGCCAGACACTGGTCGCCAACCTGTTGCTGCGCTTCGCCGACCCTGACGCTGGCCAGCGCGCCGTGCTGGAAAAGTTCGCGCGCCAGCTGGTGCGGAACGTCCGCGGCCTCGAGGTCGGCGAGATGCGGGCGGCCTGACCAAGGACACGCTGCCCGGCGACGTCCAATATCCACAACAGCAGCTCCGGAGACCCGCATGCGCCGTGCCGTCGTGACCATCGTTGCCTCGACCCTGCTCTGCGGAGCGGCGCTTGCTGGACCTGCATATGCCCCGCCTAAGGTCTCGCCGGCGAAGACCGTCGAGGTCCCGGCCGAGCTGCGCGCGGCAGCGACCGAACTGCTGAAGGCGGTGGCCGCCAAGGATGTCGACGGTATCGGGAAATGGCTGGCGCCGAAGGTGTCGATTGTCACGGGTACCCTCGATCTCTCGATTCCGCGCGGCACCAGGCTCGAGGGGCCGTGGGAAAGCGCCAAGTCGCAGGTCGCCGGCCTCGGCAACAGCACCGGTGGCGACTGGGACCTGCCGCCAAACGTTGATATCGACGTGTTCCTGACCAAGATGGAGCTGGATTTCATCGGCCAGTCGCTGACCGACGGACAGCCCTGGGGCACTGACGCCGCGGTGAAGGGGGCGATCTGCACCTACGGGCTCGGAAGGGTCGACCCGGCCGCGGTGAAGCGCGCGTCCAAGGCGCTGGACACGAGTGGCGACAACTTCGTCGGCGTGAAGCGTGAGATCGAGCTGTTCGAGACGATGGAAGACGGCGGCAAGCCCGTAGGCAAGCTGGTCCCCGGCCTGCTCTATGCCACCGACTACGACGCCGAGACCTCGACCGAATGGACGGCCTTCCACCTGCCGGAAGGCGGCGTCGGTTTCGGCAAGACCACCGGCGACGACTTCGACCGTCCTTACGCCTCCGGCCTCTGCTTCAAGCAGCAGGCGTCGGGAGAGTGGGCCGTGGTGGCGCAGGCTTCGACGGGGCTTTAGCCAGTCACCGAGTTGTCGGCCACCGTCACGTGCGGGTATTTCGCGGCGTCCTTCACCAGGTCTTTGACCACCACCGTGTCCCATTCGAGACCCACGATGGCGTGGTCGAGCGGGGCGTTGACGATGTTGCCGGTGATGGTGACAGGTCCGGGCGAGGGGTTCTGCACCACGCTGACGCCGATGCCGGTGCTGGTGGCGTAGAGCACGTTGTCGGCGATGATCACGTCGCGCAGGAACGTGCCACGGCCGGCGAGGATGCCGATGCCGGGGACGTTGTCGATGCTGTTGCCCGAGATGCTGGTTTCGGCCTCGGCATAGATGCCGAAGGGCCTGGTGTCCGGGTTGACCTCGGAGCGCGAGCGGATGTTACGCACGATGTTGCCCGAGCAGACCGCAAGCCGCCCGCCCGAATCGAGATTGGTGATCGAAATGCCGGCGGCGGCGCCATCGACGATGTTGTTAGAGATCACCGAGCCGGAGAAGGCGAACTCCGAAAAGATCGCCACTTCCCCGGAATTGCGGCAGACGTTGCCGGTCACCGCGACGTTGCTCGTCGAGTTGAGACGTACCGCGGTGAACATGCAGTCGGCGATCTGGTTGTTGGCGACGATCACGTCATTGCAGCGGAAAACATTGATGCCGTTGCCGTTCTGGCCGTTCCCGCCATTGGTGGCACCGATGCCGACAATGGTGTTGCCTGATATCACCGACCCATCGTGGCGGGGCTTGCTGCCCCAGATCAGGAAACCGCCATTGCCGCATTTGTTGACGCGGTTGGATGCGATGTTGAGGCCGCGGCCATCGACCGAGAAGATCGCCGCGAGGGCGTGGCCGGTGAAATCGCAATCCTCGATATCCGCCCCGGCGTCGCGCACCGCGAGGCCGTTGGCGGCGCCGCCGATGAAGCTGCAATTGCTGAGCGTGACGTGGTCGCTCGCCTCGATCTCGACGAGCCCACGATCGGCGCCGGCCGGCCCGCCATTGCCGCGGGTGAAAGTGAGACCCGAGAAACTGACATGCGCACTGCCGGCCACCCGGAACACCGGCGCATCGCCCGCCGCGGCAAAGATGGTGCCGCCCGGTATGCCAGTTATCACCACGTTGCTCGGCACCTGCAGGTTCTGCACGTAGTAGCTGCCCGAGCCGAGGAACAGCGGGCGACCTTCCTCGGCGGCACGCAGCAGCGCCTCCTGCATCGGGCCGCTCTGGTCGTCGAGGCTGCCCGGCACCAGGTTGAGCGTCGTCGAATCGAGCGACTGCGCTCGCACCCCTCCGGCAAGCGGCAGGGCGGCCAATCCCGCAAGAATGTGACGGCGGTTCATACGCATGGAGGGAGTGTAAGGGCGTAGGGGGGCATTTGGGAATTGCCCATTCCGGCGCCGTCCCCAGGCTATATTGGATTGAATCCAACCGCAGCGGCACCCATCGACGCACGAGGCTGTCGCCCCGCTTTCATTTGGCAGCCCATCCCCCCGCCGCTATAGAGTCCGCAACTGGCTATCGAATCCTGTGAGGCGTCATGCTCCTTCCCGACAAGATCTATCTCGGCCAAAGCACCCGGCCGGAGTACCTGGCGCTCAAGTACGGCAACCGGCATGGGCTGGTGACCGGCGCCACCGGCACCGGCAAGACCGTGACGCTGCAGTCGATCGCCGAGGGCTTCTCGGCCGCCGGGGTTCCGGTGTTCGCCGCCGACATCAAGGGCGATCTGTCCGGCATCGCCAATATGGGCAAGATGCTCGACTGGCAGGTGAAGCGGGCCGAGGAGATCGGCTTCACCGACTATGCGGCGAGCAAGTTCCCGGTGATCTTCTGGGATCTGTTCGGCCGGCAGGGCCACCCGGTCCGCACCACCATCTCCGAAATGGGCCCGCTGCTGCTGAGCCGCATCCTCGATCTTAACGACACCCAGGAAGGCGTGCTGAACATCGCCTTCAAATATGCCGACGATAACGGCCTGCTGCTGCTCGACCTGAAGGACCTGCGTGCGCTGCTGGTGGAAATCGCCAACAACGCCAAGGATATCTCGGTGCAGTACGGCAATGTTGCCTCGGCCACGGTGGGCGCGGTGCAGCGCTCTCTGCTGGTGCTGGAGCAGCAGGGCGGCGATCAGTTCTTCGGCGAGCGGGCGCTCGACATCCGCGACCTGATGCGCACCACCACCGACGGCAAGGGCTATGTCTCGATTCTCGCTGCGGACGAGCTGATGCGCGCGCCGCGGCTCTACGCAACGTTCCTGCTCTGGCTGCTCTCGGAGCTGTTCGAGGTGCTGCCGGAAGTCGGCGACCCGGAAAAGCCCAAGCTGGTGTTCTTCTTCGACGAAGCGCACCTGCTGTTCGACGATGCGCCCAAGGCGCTGGTCGACAAGGTGGAGCAGGTGGTCAAGCTGGTGCGCTCGAAGGGCGTCGGCGTCTACTTCGTCACGCAAAACCCGGCCGACATTCCGGACGCCGTACTGGCGCAGCTTTCGAACCGCGTGCAGCACGCGCTGCGGGCCTATACGCCGAAGGAACAGAAGGCAGTCCGGATGGCGGCGGAGTCGTTCCGCCCCAACCCTGACTTCTCGACCGCCGAAGTGATCACCCAGATGGGCACCGGCGAGGCGCTGGTCTCGGTGCTGGAAGACAAGGGCGTGCCCTCGGTCGTCGGCCGCACGCTGATCCGGCCACCCTCGGGACAGGTCGGGCCGCTGCTGCCCGAGGAACGGCGTGCGGTGATCGCCAACTCGCCGGTGGCTGGCATCTACGACGCGGTGGTGGACCGCGAGTCGGCGTTCGAGGTACTGACCAAAAAGACCCAGGAGCGGCAGGCGAGCGAGGCGGAGGCGAGGCAAGCTGAACTCGACGCCAAGACGGCTGCTGCCGAGGCAAAGGCCGCAGCGGCGCAGGAGCGCGCCGAGCGCGCGGCCCAGCCGCGCCGTTCGACCCGGCAGACGCCGACCGAGGCGGCTATCACTTCGTTTACCCGCACCATGGCGAACGGCCTCGGCAAGGCACTGCTGCGCGGCATCCTCGGTGGCCTCACCCGTGGCCGCTAACGTCGCGCAGAACCACCCGGCGCTGGCGGTTTTCGCTTCCGACAAAGGGCCGGGCGACGCCGAGCGCAGCTCGATCATGTCGCAGGCCGGGACACTCCTGGCGCGGCACGGGGCACGGATCATCTGCCTCGCCGACGAGACGCTGGACAACATCCCGTTGATCACCAGCGCCCGCGCGGCAGGTGGCGAGGTGCTGATCGTCGCCGACGCGGCGTTCCAGGCGCCGGCGGCGCTGGCCGAGGTACCGGTGGAACGGATCGACGATCCCGAGGCGCGGGTGAAGCGGGTCGGCGAACTGGCGCAGGGCTTTGTCGGGCTGCCGGGCTCGCTCGCCTCGGCGGCCGCGCTCTATCGCACCTGGGTACGGGCCGGCGCCGGCGCCGGCGGCAAGCCCGTGGTGCTGCTCAACCACCACCGCGCCTTCGAGGCGATGCGTGGCATGGCTACGGATATCCTCAGCCACTCGGTCAGCCATGCCGACCGGGTCGTGGTCTTCACCGACAATGTCGATGATCTCTGGAACAAGGTGGCCTGGGCGCTCAACGTCACGGCTTGAAGCGCCGCTGACCCACCGTAGCGGCCGCTTCAGGCCGCGCAGCGTCAGTGCGTCGGCAGCGGCCGTTCGCGTGTCCACAGCGGGATGACATTGCCGACCTGCGAGAAATCCGGGCGACGGGACGTCGGGGCGCGGACCGGCCGATAGCCCGCGAGGCTGGCGGCGCGACGGGCGATGCGCGACTGCACGCGCTCGAGCAGGTATTTCGGCGACATCGGCTTGACGATGACCTCGTCGATGCCCGAGGCGATGCAGAGTTCCTTGGTCTCGGGCGACACCGTGCTGGCGAGCGCGATCACCTGGTAGTCGTGGTGCGGGATGCTCTGATCGGCGCGCAGGTCGCGGCTGACCCGATCGGCGCGGGCCGAAGCGCTGTCGAAATCGGTGACAACCACGTCAACCGGCGCGAGGCGCATGTAAGTGACCAGCGCCAGCTCGGATTCGAACGGCCGCACCCGGAAACTGGGCACCGAAGCAAGCACCATGCTGAGGATGGAACTCAGCGCCGGATTGGCGACAAGAACGGCTATGGTGCGGACTGGTTCGGCCAAAGTCTCGCGAAGCTCCGAATGGTTAAGAAATTGTTACCATTGAGCGACGCCGGGCGGAAGCTGCGGCAAGTGCGGATATGGCGATTTTCCGCGGGGACACAGCCAGGCAAAAGAAAGGGCCCGCCGAAGCGGGCCCCGAACGCGATCTGTCGTAGAGCTTAGCGGGCTTCTTCGAACAGGAACTCGACGTGTTCCCAGTTCACCAGGTTGTCGAACCAGGCCTCGAGGTACTTCGGGCGCGCATTGCGGTAGTCGATGTAATAGGAGTGCTCCCACACGTCGACGCCGAGCAGCGGCTTGGCATTGCCGTGCACCAGCGGCGACTCGCCATTGGCGGTCTTGGTGACCTGGAGCTTGCCATCCTTCAGCGACAGCCAGGCCCAGCCCGAACCGAACTGCGTGGTGCCGGCATTGATGAAATCGGCACGGAACTTGTCGAAGCCGCCGAGATCGGAATCGATCGCCTTCAGCAGCGCTGCCGGGACCTTGCTGGCGCCGCCGCCGCCATTCGGCTTCATCCAGTTCCAGAAATGCACGTGGTTGTAGTGCTGGCCCAGATTGTTGAAGAGCGCCGGATCCTTGCCAAACACTTCCTTGACCGCGTCCTCGAGCTCGAGCACTTCGAGACCCTTGCCCTCGGCAAGCTTGTTGCCGTTGGTGACGTAAGCCTGGTGGTGCTTGTCGTGGTGGAACTCGAGCGTCTCTTTGCTCATGTACGGGCCGAGCGCGTCATAGGCGTAGGGCAGGGGGGGAAGTTCATATGCCATTCTGGATGCCTCCTTGGGGGACAGTCTCTATGATTGTTGGCCGCTGGGCTGGCTCCGATATAGGCCCTTTGGCATTGCTCAACAATTCCCGCTTTGGGTGGAATTATGCCAATCCGACGCAACTGAGCGCAAAGGCATAGCTCAGGCCAGTCTCCTTGAGCTGGTCGAAGCGGCCGGAAGCGCCGCCATGGCCGGCGCCCATGTGAGTCTTGAGGTAGAGCGGATTGCCGTCGGTCTTGGTGGCGCGGAGTCTCGCCACCCATTTGGCCGGCTCCCAGTAGGTGACGCGCGGATCGGTGAGGCCGGCAAGCGCAAAGATCGGCGGATAGTCGATGGCGGCCACCTGCTCATAGGGGGCATAGCCGGCAATGCGGTCATAGGCCGCCTTGTCGGTGATCGGGTTACCCCATTCGGGCCATTCCGGCGGGGTGAGCGGCAGCGTCTCGTCGAGCATGGTGTTGAGCACGTCGACGAACGGCACCTCGGCGATGACCCCGGCCCACAGCTCGGGACGCATATTGGTGACGGCGCCCATCAGCAGGCCGCCGGCCGAGCCGCCCTCGGCGACGATGCGCTGCTTGCTGGTATAGCCCATCTCGATCAGCGTTTCGGCGGCGGCGATGAAATCGGTAAACGTGTTGGCCTTCTGCTCGCGGCGGCCGTTCTTGTACCAGGCATAGCCCTTGTCCATGCCGCCGCGGATATGCGCCGTGGCATGGACGAAGCCGCGATCGACCAGCGACAGCTTCGACACCGAGAAGCCGGCCGGCAGCGCCATGCCATAGGCGCCGTAGCCGTAGAGCAGGGCGGGCGCCTGGCCGTCGAGCTTCAGGCCCTTGCGGTAGAGCAGGGTCACCGGCACCCGCTCGCCATCCTTGGCGGTGGCGAAGATGCGCCTGGTCTCATAGTCGTCGGGGTTGTGCCCGGAAGGGACCACCTGTTCCTTGAGCAGGGTGCGTTCGCGCGTCACCAGGTCGAGATCGTAGGTGCGCGACGGCGTGGTCGGCGACGAATAGGTGAAGCGGATGGTTCTGGTGTCGAACTCGAAACCGGCCGACATGCCGAGCGCATAGGCCTCCTCGTCGAACTTCACCGTCCACTCTTCGCCATCGTCGAGGTTGCGCACCACGATGCGCGGCAGCCCTTCGGAACGCTCGAGGCGAACGAGATGGTGGCTCAGCAGGATGATGTCGAGGATCAGCACGCCCGGGCGATGCGGCACCAGGTCGATCCAGTTTTCGGCCGCCGGATTGTCGGCGGCAACGGTGACGATCTTGAAGTCCTCGGCGCCGTCGGCATTGGTGAGGATGTAGAATACGCCGTCGCGGTCCTCGACGTCGTACTCGCGATCGGTGAGGCGCGGCGAGACCAGCTTCGGCGCGCCGCCGGTGCGGGTGTCGATCAGCCAAAACTCGGAGGTCTGGTGGTCGTGCGCGTCGATGACGATGTAGTTCCGCGATAGCGTCTCGTCGACGCCGACGAAGAAGCCCGGGTCCTTCTCCTCGTAGACGATCTCGTCATCGGCCTGTGGCGTGCCGAGTACATGGCGGCGGACACGGAACGGGCGGTGGTTATCGTCGTACTCGGAATAGTAGATGGCGCTGGAATCGGCCGACCACACGCCGCCGCCGGCGATATCCTCGATGATTTCGCCGGTGTCCTTGCCCGTGGCGAGGTCGCGGATGTGCAGTGTGTAGAACTCCGACCCCTGCCGGTCGGCGCTCCAGGCGAGCAGCCGGTGCGACGGATCGTGGTCGCCACCGCCGAAGCCGAAATAGCCGTCGCCGGCCTCGACATTGCAATCGAGCAGCACCTCTTCGTCGCCACCGTCGCGCGGCGTGCGAACCAGGATCGGGTACTGCTTTCCCTCTTCCATGCGCGAGTTGTAGGCCCAGGGGCCGTCAGCCGACGGGATGCCGCTCTCGTCCTCTTTGATGCGGCCGCGGATCTCCCGGTAGATCTTGTCGGTAAGCGCTTCGTGCGCCGTCTCGAAGGCCTCGGCGAAATAAGCGTTCTCCGCCTCGACATAGCTGCGGATGTCGGCCGGCAGGGTCGAGGGATCTTGCATCACCTCCTGCCAGTTGTCGGCCCGCAGCCAGTGATAGGGATCCTGCCGGGTGATGCCGTGATGGGTCGTGGCATGCTGGCGGCGTTCGGCGACGGGTGGGGTGGGCATGGGGACGCTCTATCGGGAGGGGAGGTGCTTCATAGCGCACGCATGGCGCCGCGCGAAGCGAAGGTGCGGGGCGCCGTGGCGCCCCTGCGGAAGATCAGGCCTTCGGCTCGAACTGAAGGCTCGTGCCGTTCATGCAGAAGCGCTCACCCGTCGGGTTGGGGCCGTCCGGGAAGATGTGGCCGAGATGGGCGCCGCAATTGGCGCAATGGGCTTCGACCCGCACCATGCCGTGCGAGCGGTCGACGGTCTGGGCCACCGAGCCTTCGATCGCCTTGAAGAAGCTCGGCCAGCCGGAGCCGGATTCGTATTTGGTGTCGGCGGTGAACAGCTCAGCGCCGCATGAGGCGCAGTGATAGATGCCGTCGCGCTTTTCGGTGTTGTAGATGTGGGACCAGGGCCGCTCGGTGCCGTGCTCGCGCGCGATGCGATAGAGCTCAGGGCTGAGCGTGGCACGCCACTCTTCGTCGGACTTCTGAACCTTGAAGGTCTCGCTCATCGGGGAATCTCCGTTACGGCGCCAGATATGGCGATTGCGGCGCCTGATCGCAAATCCCCCAGTCCTCACAAAGCTGTGGTGCAGTCGTGCGGGCCGACCGGTTTGCCTTGCCGGGGCGGGGGGAGGGGCTAAGCTGGCTCGAGCGAATCCCACGAGGGGGCGGACCCGGGTGGAGGCCACACCGGCAATAGCGATTGCACTCGTCGTGCTGCTGCCCTTCGTGGCGGCGGCGCTGGCGCCGTTCGTCCATCGGCTGGTCGGCGACTTTGCCGGCTGGGTGGTGGCGCTGGTGCCGGTGGCGGGGTTCATGGCGCTGTGGGCGTTGCTCGGGCGGGTGTCCGGCGGCGAGAGCATCACCGTCGCGTGGCCATGGGCGCCGTCCTGGGGCCTCGAGCTCAGCTTTCTCGTCGACGGGCTGAGCCTCACCTTTGCGCTGACCATTGCCGGCGTCGGGGCGTTCATCCTGCTCTATTCAGGCGCCTATCTGAAGGGGCACAAGCAGGGGCGGTTCCTCGGCTTCCTCCTGGCCTTCATGGGGGCGATGCAGGGGCTGGTGCTGGCTGACAACCTCGTCGCGCTCTACCTGTTCTGGGAGCTGACCTCGGTCGCCTCGTTTCTCTTGATCGGCTTCGATCACACCCGCCAGGCGGCGCGGCGTGCCGCGATCCAGGCGCTGGTGGTCACCGGCCTCGGCGGGCTGGCGCTGCTGGCGGCGGGAGTGGCGATCTATGCCATCACCGGCGGCTGGGAGCTGAGCGCCGCCGGCCATCTCAAGGACAGCGCGGCCTACCCGCTGCTGGTCGGGCTGGTGCTGCTCGCCGCTTTCACCAAATCGGCGCAACTGCCGTTCCACTTCTGGCTACCCAACGCCATGGAGGCGCCAACGCCGGTCTCGGCCTACCTGCACTCGGCGACCATGGTGCAGGGTGGCGTGTACCTGGTGGCGCGGATGACGCCGCATTTGGGCGGCGAGGCGATCTGGAACCTGACGCTGATGGCGTTCGGCGGCGCGACGCTGCTCTGGGGAGCGGTGGCGGCGCTGCGGCAGACCGATCTCAAGCAGATGCTGGCGCAGACGACGCTGGCCTCGCTCGGCTTGCTGATGCTGTTGCTGGGGGCCGGGACCGAGCTCGCAGTGACCGCGGCGGTGCTCTACTTCATCGCCCACGCCCTCTACAAGGCGGGGCTGTTCCTCGTCGCCGGGGCGATCGACCACGGCACCGGGACCCGCGACATCACCATGCTCGGCGGCTTGCGCGATCCGATGACGCTGAGCTTCATCGGCACCATCATGGCAAGCGCCGCGATGTTCGGCCTGCCGCCGCTGATCGGTTTCTTCGCCAAGGAAGAGATGTATGCAGCGCTGGCGCTTGGGCTACTGGAGTCACTGCTGGCACTCGCCGCGCTGGTGCTCGGCAACGCGCTGCTCGGCGCCATCGGGCTGGCGCTGCTGATCAAGCCGTTCATGGGCCAGTTGCTGCCGACGCCGATCGAGCCGCACGAGGCGCCGGTGGCGATGCTGGCGGGGCCGCTCGCCATGGGTGTCCTGGGAATCTTCCTCGGCTTCGTGCCGACGCTGGCGGGGCAACTGGCGGTTGCGCCGGCGACCTCGGCAATCCTCGGCGTGCCCGTCGAGACGCACCTCGCCTTCGGGCTGGACCTGCTGGGACCGGCATTCTGGCTGTCGGTCGCCACCTGGGTGCTGGCGATCGGGCTGTTCCTCAGGCTCGATCCGGCGCGATCGCTGCTGCGGCGGGCCGGAGCGGCGATCGGCTGGACCTTCGATATCGGCTTCGACTGGGTGTATTTCGGCATCGTCCGTTTCGCTGGGGCAGTGACGCGGCTGCTGCACCACGGGCGGCTGGAGCTCTACCTGTTCGTGGTGTTCGTCCTGCTGGTGGCCGCCACGATCGGGCCGCTCTGGCTGCTGGACGGGCTGCCGCGCGGGCCGCAGGCGCTCGATCTCCGGTTCTACGAATGGGGGCTGGTCGGGCTCGCGGTGCTTGGCGTGATGACGGTGGTTTATGCGCGGAGCCGCCTGTTCGCCATCCTCGCGCTCGGGGTGCAGGGCCTCGCGGTGGCGCTGCTCTACCTGGTGTTCGGCGCGCCGGACCTCAGCTTCACCCAGTTCATGGTGGAAATCCTCAGCGTGGTGATCCTGGCGCTGGTGATGACCCGACTCGACCTCGACACTGCCGATCCACGCCCCCTCGAGGATTGGGCCCGTGACGGCGGCGTGGCGCTGCTCGGCGGCGTCGCAGTGACCCTGCTGCTCTGGGCGGTGATCGAGGGGCCGTTCGATTTGAGGCTGTCGACCTTCTTCAACGCGCACAGCGTGCCGATCGCGCATGGGCACAACGTCGTCAATGTCATCCTCGTCGACTTCCGCGGGCTGGACACGCTGGGCGAGATTTCCGTGGTGATGACGGCGGGCATCGCCATCCTGGCGCTGATCCGCGGCGCCAGGCGGAGCAAGCCTGCTGAAATCGCACCGGTCGAGCCACCGCCTCAACCGAAGCGCCGCACGGCACGGAAGGCCGCGGCATGAACTCGCTGATCTTTCGCACCATCGCGCCGCTGCTGGTTGCCGTGATGCTGATGTTCTCGGTGTTCGTGCTGCTGCGCGGGCACAACGAGCCGGGCGGCGGCTTTATCGGCGGGCTGATCGCGGCGTCGGCGCTGGCGATCTACGGCATGGCGGTGGGCGTCGATGCGGCGCGTACGGCGCTGAAGGTACATCCCCTGGCCTATGCCGGGTTTGGCGTGGCGCTGGCGGCGCTCGCCGGGGTGCTGTCGCTCCTGTTCGACGTGCCGTTCCTCACCGGGCTGTGGACCATCTTCGAGTTCGACGGGGTAGAGGTCGCGATCTCCACCCCGATGGTGTTCGATATCGGCGTCTACTTCGTCGTCTTCGGCACCATCGCGGCGGTGGCGCTGGCGCTCGAAGACGAGGAGGGCGGCGCCTGATGGATCACGTCATCGCCGCGCTCTCCGGCGTCTTCCTCACCGCCGCGATCTACCTGCTGCTGTCGCGGGCGCTGATCCGCATGCTGCTCGGGCTGGTGCTGCTGGGCAACGCAGTGAACCTCCTGATCCTCGTCGCCGGGCGGCTGGGGCGGATCGTGCCGCCGATTGCGCTTGAAGGGGCGAAGGCGCCGTTGGCGGGCGCGGCGAACCCGCTGCCGCAGGCGCTCATTCTCACCGCTATCGTCATCGGCTTTGCGATGTTCGCGTTCCTCCTGGTGCTGGCTTACCGCGCCTATCAGTCGCTCGAGGCTGACGACACCGACCGCATGCGCGTCGCCGAGCCGCGTGGTGGCCCGAAACCGCCGATGAGCTACTGATGGCTGGAGCGATGCAGGATTTCGCCACGCATCCGGCCGACTGGCTGGTGATCCTGCCGGTGGCGCTTGCGTTGCTTGGCGCCGCCGTGCTGCTGATGCTGCGCGAGGCGCGGGAGGGGCAGTTCTGGCTGGCGCTCGGTATCGTCGCAGTCATCTTCATCTCCGACATCGCACTGGCGCTCAGGGTGAGCGAGATGGGGCCGGTGGCGATGACCATGGGGCGCTGGTTGCCGCCCTTCGGCATCAGCTTCGTCGCCGATCTGACCAGTGCGGTATTCGCGCTGGCGGCGGCCGGGGTGACGCTGCTGCTGCTGGTTTACCTCAGGATGGACATGCCCGACCGGGTGCGGCGGGATGGGGTCTACCCGCTGATCCTTCTGCTGCTTGCTGGAGTGAGTGGCTCGTTCCTCACCGGCGACCTGTTCAACCTCTATGTCTGGTTCGAGGTGATGCTGATCTCGAGCTTTGGGCTGCTGGTCTTGGGCGGGCGCAACATCCAGCTCGATGGCACGGTAAAATACGGCTTCCTCAATTTCCTGGCGACCACCTTCTTCCTCGCCGCGCTCGGGCTGCTCTACGGCACGCTGGGGACGCTCAGCATGGCCGACATCGTCGGCCGGGCGGCGCAGGCCAACCCGGCGGTGATGGCCTCGATCGCGGCGCTGCTGCTGCTTGCCTTCGGCATGAAGGCGGCGGCGTTTCCGGTCAATGCCTGGCTACCCGCCAGCTACCACGCGCCGCCGCCGGCGATCTCGGCGCTGCTGGCGGGACTGCTCACCAAGGTTGGCGTCTATGCCCTGCTGCGCGCGCTGGTGATGCTGCTGCCGGCAAGCCGCGAGGTGCTCGAGCCGGTGCTGGCGCTGGTGGCGATCAGTACGCTGATCCTCGGGCCGCTCGGGGCAATCGCCGAGACCAACCTCCGGCGGGCACTGGGCTTCCTGGTGATCGGCGGCATCGGCGCCACCATTGCCGGTGTGGCGCTTGGCAATGCTGCGGGGCTGGCGGGCTCGGCGACATATGTGCTGCATGCCATGCTGACGATCACTGGCCTCTACCTCGTGGCCGGGCTGCTCGAGACGATGACCGGTGAGACCGATACGCGCCGGATGGGCGGCGTCTACGCGGCGGCCTCGCTGCCCTCGCTGCTGTTCTTCGTCTTGATGCTGGCGGTGGCGGGCGTGCCGCCATTCCTCGGCTTCTGGCCGAAACTGCTGCTGGTGCAGGGCGGCATCGAGGGGTGGGGCTTTGGCCGCGACGGCTGGGGGCTGGCGCTGTGGCTCGCCGTGCTCGGCAATGCGCTCCTGACCTTGATCGCGGTGAGCCGGCTCTGGGCCCATATCTTCTGGCGCGCCGGGCATGAGGGGGCAGCAACCGAGGCGCCGAACCCCGACCTGAAACCGCTCACGTTGCAGGTGCGTTGGCTGGGACTTGGCTCGGCCGGTGTGTTGACGCTCGTCGTGCTGCTGCTTGGGTTGTGGCCGGAGCCGTTGCTGGGCTTCGGCAAGGAGGCTGCGGCCGGGCTGCTGCGGCCGGCCAACTATGTTGTCGCGACCGGCCTCGAGGGAGCTGCGCCATGAGTCTGGTCCTGCTGACCATCATCCTGGCGCTTGGCTGGGCGGCGGCAACCGGCAGCTTCACATTGCCCAACCTGCTGCTCGGCGCGCTGGTCGGCGCCGCCTGCCTGTTCGTCGTGCGCCGATACGTGTCGCGCCCGAATCTGCTGCCACGGGCGCTGCGCATCGTGGCGCTGGGGTGGCTGTTCATCACCGAACTGGTGGCGAGCGCGCTGCGCGTGGCGCGGCTGGTGCTGCGGCCGGACCTCAATGCGCATATCCGGCCGGCGATCATCGCGTTTCCACTGAGCCTCACCAGTGACGCCGAGATCACGCTGCTCGCCAACCTGATCACGCTGACGCCGGGAACACTCAGCGTCGATGTCTCGGCGGATCGGCGCTTCCTTTACATCCACGCCATCCATGTCACCGACCGTGCGGCGTTCATCAAAGAGATCGCCGCCGGGTTCGAGGCGAAGGTTGCGGGGGCGTTCCGATGACCGGCGCGTTGGCACTGCAGTGGGCGAGCCAGGTCGCACTCGGGCTGTTGCTGGTCGGCATGCTGCTGGCGGTGATTCGACTGGTCCGCGGCCCTAATCTCGGCGACCGCATCCTGGCGCTCGACATGATCACCGTGCTCGCCACCGGTTTCATCACCGGGGTGGCGGTGCTGACGGGGTTCTCGCTCTACGTCGACATTGCCATCGCACTGGCGTTGGTAGGGTTTCTCGCGACGGTGGCGCTGGCGCGCTACCTGATGAGCCGGGCGCGCAACCGGGAGGCCGGCCGATGATTGAACTGGCGCAATATCTCGCCGCTGTCCTAATCCTGGCCGGCGCGGCGTTCAGCTTGATCGCGGCGATCGGCGTGCTGCGTTTGCCCGATCTCTACACGCGGCTGCATGCAGCATCGAAAGCCGGAGCGATCGGCGCCGGGCTGATTTTCCTAGCACTGGCAGTGGTTTCGCTCGATGGCGCGATAATCCTGCGCTGCTTGCTGGGCATCGTGTTTCTACTGTTGTCCACACCGCTCTCCGCACACTTGCTGGCGCGTGCGGCATATCGCTGCGGAGAGGCCCCCACAGCCGCGACGACTGTGGACGATTTGAAGTGAAACACTTTGGCAACTGCACATTATTGCCGCAAATCAAAGGTTATACACATAGACGACAGTTGCTATTGCATTCGCAGTGCAGCGGTTCTATTGAACCAGTCCAGGGCAAGGCTGCCACCTCTTCGCCCTGACATACCGCAGAAAAGGACCCGAAATGACCGATATCATCAGCGGCAACGCCACGGCTGACAACGATCTCATCGATCTGAGCGCTGACATCGTCTCCGCTTATGTTAGCCACAATGCTCTCAGCGTTACCGACCTGCCCAGGCTGATTGCTGACGTGCATGCTGCCCTCCGGAATCTCCAGTCTCCCGTCGCGGCCGAGCCGGCCGAGGAACTGAAGCCGGCCGTCCCGGTTCGCAAGTCCGTCGCTCCGGACTTCATCATCTGCCTCGAGGACGGCAAGAAGTTCAAGTCGCTGAAGCGGCACCTGCGCACCCACTACAATCTCTCGCCGGAAGAGTACCGCGAGAAGTGGGGCCTGCCGGCCGACTACCCGATGGTTGCTCCGAACTACTCGGCGACCCGCTCGCGCCTGGCCAAGGACAATGGCCTGGGCCGCAAGGCGGCCTGATCGACCCTGGTTCGATTGCCGACTATGCCGTGGTCGCTCCGACAGGGGCGGCCACGTTGCTTTCCGGCCTGTCTGCGCCGGGCTTGTAGCCGTCATTGCCCCGGCAGGGGGACACCGCAAGAGGCGAAATCGTCCGCATGAGCACGCCTACGAGCATGACGGGTCGGTGACCGCACCCCATTCGCACTGGCATGGCCACGCCCCGACGCGCCACAGGCACCCGCACTACCCAGATCTTCACCACCGCCACGGCCACGGCTGATGCGCTGGGCGCGTGCTGTAGCTCAGCCGCAGCGATCGAGTACTTTCTTGATGGCAGCCGAGGAGCCCTTGGCGCCAAAGGAGTTGCTGTCGAAAACCTCGAGCCCGCCCGACGATTTCGGGCGCACATAGGCGACCCGCACGGTGGCTTTGGCCTGCTGGGCGATCCGTGCCCATTGTCTCGCAACCGGACCGCGCACGATCATCGAGCTGCCGTCGCTGTGGATGAGCGGGATTTCCTGCGCAAAGCTGGTCCCGCCGGCGGCGGAGACCTTGCTGCCATCGGGCGGATCCGGCGTGATCGCGAGGTTCATCACCGTCGCGCCGGCCACTTGCCGGTGCGGCGCGCGCACCCAGAAGCCCATCGCCAGGTCTCCGCCGCGACAGGCGAACTGAAACTGCGCATCGCCATTGTCGAGATAGGCGATCGGTACGCTCCCATCTTCGTACGTCCATTCCGCTGCGGCGGCCGCAGGAACCAGCGAGAGCACGAGAAAAGCCGAAATCACCCTGAGCATGCAGATCCCCGTCAAAGACGGCGGACCGTAGTCGCAGAGCGGTGCCGCTCGCAAGCGACGCCGCGATCAAGGTGTGGAGAGCGGTGCCAACCTGGCTCTACGCCGCGGCCATCCGACTGTCGGTGAATACTGCATACTGCGCCGCGTAGGCCCGCTGAAAGGCAGGGCGCGCTTTGCCGCGGGCGACGTAGGCGACGAGATTCGGGTGCTCGGCGAGCAGGTCCGAGCCTTCAAGCCGGCGCAGTACGCCGACCAGCACGAGGTCGCCCGCACTGAACTCGCCATCAAGCCAGTCGGCATCGCCGAGCCGGCGCGACAGGTCGCCAAGCCGGTTGCGGATGCGGGCATCGACCGTCGCTACGTGCTCCTCGTACCAGGCCTTATCGCCCTCGAGATACTCGGCGGCTTCGCGATCGACGATCGGCGGCTCGATGGTGGCGAGCGCGGCGAACATCCAGGTGATGGCGCGGGCCCGTGCGGCAGGATCGTCCGGCAGCAGGCCGTGATGCCGCTCGGCGATGTGAAAGACGATGGCGCCCGACTCGAACAGGGTGAACTCGCCGTCCTCATAGGTCGGGATCTGCCCGAAGGGCTGCAGCGCCCGATGCGCCGGCTCCTTCATCTCGGCAAATGAAACGAGGCGCACGTCATAGGGCTGGCCGACCTCTTCGAGCGCCCAGCGCACGCGCATGTCTCGCGCCTGGCCCTGGCCGCCATCGGGGGAGTTCGCAAAGGCCGTAATTGTCGGGATCATCAGTCAGCTCCGGTGTCGTTTCGGCCGGCCAATCCAGCCTTCATTTCTAGTCGAAGCTCCGGAGCGAGATTCGACATGGGCCACTGAGTTTTTTTGCTCCCGGCGACGCCGAGCCAGCGGAATCGAGTGAAGAGACTAGGTGGCGTAGGCGATCCAGCCCCGAAAACTGAGCCCGGCGAAGAACAGGCTGATGCTGTCGAAGCCGGCTTCGCGCAACATCTGCTCGTCTTCTTCGGGCGAGAGGATGGTCAGCCGGGTGCCGATGGCCTCCCGGGCGGCTTCGAGATGCGTGGGGTCGGTGCCGCGCGGCGCGCCATAGGCGACATGCCGGGCGATCCACTGCGAGCGCTCCGGCTCTCCCTGCGGGAAGCTGATGTGTGCCAGCGCCAGCGGCGCGCCGGGCTTCAGCCGCCGATGCAACTGCCTGAGCGTCTCGCGCCGTTCGTCGACCGGGATGAAGTGGAAGGTGAGCAGGCTCGTCGCCGCGTCGAACGGGCCCGATGGTGCCGCGTCAATGCGGCCCTGGTGCAGCAATACCCGCGCCCCGTAGGGGCCGACTGTCTCCTCGGCGAGCGCCAGCATGTCAGGCGATGGGTCGACGCCGTCAAACAGCCAGCCGGGCTGGGCTTCGGCCAGCGCCCTGAGCTCGAGGCCACCACCCGCGCCGTGCACCAGGACTCTGCCATTGGCTGGAACGCGTTCGGCCAGCAGCATCTCCACCATGCGGTGGAGGTTGGCAAAACCGGGCACCTGACGCGGCGGGCCCTCGAGATAGCCCCGATTGCGGAGGGGTGAGAAGGCGCCGCTCATTTCTGCGCTCCCGACACGCTCGTTCAGGGTGGACATCACTGCTCCAGTTCACGTATCTTTTGTTGATACGAAGGATTCGAGCGACGGTCAACCGATCGGGTTGACGGGCGCAGGTTTCAGGACAGGTGGATGAACAGGGACACGCGACTTTCCGGCGTTCTGCACGTGCTGCTGCATCTGGGGCAGGTGAGTGCCCCACTGACCTCCGAGGTGCTGGCGACGTCCATGGGGACCAACCCCGCGGTGTTCCGGCGCACCATGGCCGGGCTGCGCAAGGCGGGTCACGTGCATTCAGGTAAGGGGCATGGCGGCGGCTGGATGCTGGCCCGGCCGCTCGGGGAGATCACCCTGCTCGATGTCTACCTGGCGCTCGGCCGTCCCACGCTGTTCGCCTTCGGCAACCGCAGCGCCAACCCCGAGTGCAAGGTCGAGCGGGCGGTGAACGATGCGCTGGGCGACACCATGGCCGAGGCCGAGGCGCTGTTCGTCGAGCGCTTCGGCGCCATCACCCTCGACCAGCTGCTGCCGGCACAGGAATCAACGCTGGCGGTGCATCACCACGCACATGCTAGGGCGTGAGAACGGCCGAATGGGGCAAGACGCGCAACTGACCATCAGTCGGTCTCATGGCAGTGGTCGTGCGACACGCGGGTCGTTGAGCATCAATCCGTCTGCGCCTCGCTCAACAAGCGACTTTGCCTGCTTCGCATCGATATCGCCGACCGCGCGGTCTGTCCCGGGGCCACCAACCATTACCAGGACCGGCACGCCGGTCGCATGTAGCGCCTCTATGCGTGCGCTGGATGCATCCTGTTCCCACAGCCGCACCCACCGGCCGCCCGATGCAACGAACTGCGGTGTCTGATCGGGACTCTCGAGCAGGCCAAGCTGCACCAATTCCGGGTGGCGCTGCCGTATCTGGGCTTGCGCTTGCAGCGATCTCACACCGACTGCGATGCTGTCGTCTGCTTTGAGTGACGACAGCAGGTCGAGCAGGGATCCGATGTCTTCTTCGTAGCTCAACTTTAGGTCGAGAAGGACATTGCAGCGTCCCCGCATCCGCTCAAGCACGTCTTCGAGCCGCACCGCGTAGTCCGGCGCCATTCGCCGAAGCTCACCAAACGACGTCGCCGACAGCGCGATGTTGAGGCCGGCAGTGCGCTTCAGCGTTTCGTCATGGTGGCAGATGAAGACGCCGTCGGCCGAACGCCGCACATCCGTTTCCACCGCCATCGCCCCGTTGGCGATGGCGTACTCAAATGCTTCCGGAGAATTCTCGCGATGGTTTGCTGAAGCGCCCCGGTGGGCCACAATCCAAATGCCATGCTCGGCTTGCGCAAAGGATGTCCAGTCTACCGCGCGCAACGTGCGGCTACCTACGCCGCCGCCAGCGAGCGCGCTTCGCTGCGCATCCGGTTGACCATGGCGACGAGGCCGTTGGAGCGCTGCGTGGTGAGGTGCTCGCGCAGCCCGAGTTCGTCGAAGATGGCGATGGCGTCGGTTTCAGCGATCTCGCGGGCCGGGCGGCCTGAATAGAGCGCGATCAGTACGGCGACGAGGCCGCGCACGATCATCGCATCGGATTCGCCGCGGTATTCGAGGTGGGCGCCGTTGTGATTGGAGACCAGCCAGACCTGAGAGGTGCAGCCATGCACCTTGTTCTCGGCGTTCCTCTCGCTCTCGGCGAGCGGCGGCAGGGCCTGCCCGAGCTCGATGATATAGCGGTAGCGGTCTTCCCAGTCGTCAAGGAAGCTGAGGTTTTCGGCGATCTCGGTGAAGGCGGCAGTATGGGTCATAGTGGATAGATAGGCGATTGGCCGGGTGGATTGAAGCAGTGTTGTGCACTCTGAGAGAGACGGCCCCCTCCCGGCCTCCCCCACAAGGGGGGAGGTGAAGAGTCGAGGCTGTGGCGCGATGGTGCCAAACACTGGATGTGGCACCTCCCCCCTTGTGGGGGAGGATGGGAGGGGGCCGTCTGCTTCAGTCAGCGAAAAGAGAGAGCCGCAGTGCGGGGCAGCGCACTGCGGCTCGGCCAGGGATCGCTGCTGGAGTAGCGTCGGGGAAGTGACGCAACCCCTGGCTTAACCCATCCGATCCGGTCGCGGTCGGGGGAGCGGGACCGGGATGTTCGACGTCATTTGCATGGGTGTGTCGACGGACGGGAGCTTGCTGCCGGCGAGCACCGTGAGCGCGGCCTTGCCGCCGGCGCATTGGAGGGTGCTGCAGTCGCTGGCGAGAACCTGAGAGACGATCGCCTGCTGGCCGGCCCTGAGGGCCTGTGCCGAAGCATCGCTGGCGGTCTTGCCCAGGTCGAAGTCCTTCGGCGCGATGATGAGGAACATCACCGTCAGCCAGAATGCAGACCTCAACACGAACATAGCCGCCTCTTCCCGTACCGGCAGTCCACCTGCCTTGCGTTACGAGAAAGCTAGGCGGGGCGGCTTAAGTCCGGTTTCGAGATTTCGATAAAATTGTAGGCAAATGCCGCGGATCGCTTCGGGGCGTGGCCCGGACGGCGTGCCCGAATCCATCGGCGAGAGGGCAGTCAAGCTGGAACCGTCGGCCCGTCGGAAGCCCTCGGTCGGCGCAACGAACTGTTTACGCTAACCCCAGAAAGCCCCTGCGCAACGCTATGGATCGGGTGCGCAACCGCCCGGCGGCCCCTTCCCCTTAAACCCGCATTAGGCGTTCGGGTGGAAGCTCCGAGCAACAAGAAAATGGGCGGCGGGGCGGTTGGTTAGAGTTATGCGTAGCCTCTGGACATGGTTGAGCGATGCGATGCGTCGCGCTTGGCGCACCGAGCCGGTGCGGGGCGCGGGCGGGCGTCCTGAAGCCATGCGCCGACAGGCCATTGCCACCAATGCCAGGCTCGTCCTGATCCTCAGTCTGATCGGCATGCCGGCGGCGCTCTATGCGCTGACCCAGTCCATGCTGCTGCCTTTCGTGCTGGCGACCATCGGGGTCGCGGTGGGCGTCCTGACCATGGCGCTGTGCCAGCGCGGCCAGCACGAGCGCGCTGCGGCCGGGCAGGTTTATGCCACCCTGCTTGGTGGCGCGCTGCTGACCGTTGCCGATCCGGCCATCGCTGATTTCGGCCTCGCCGTGGCGGTGCTCGGCCCGGTGCATGCCTCGCTCCTCACCCGCACGCCGGTGAAGAAGCGCGCCTGGGCCATCCTCGTCGCCGTGGTGGCGCTGGGAGTGCTGGCGAGTTTCAACATCCTCGCCTGGCCGCAACCCTTCCACGTGTCGACGACGCTGCTCGGCGGCCTGGTGTTCACCATCACCGCGGTGATCGTCGCCTACTCGGCCAACCGGCTGAACAGCGTGTTCGAGGTCTACGAGAAGGCGCAGATCAACGCCTACCGGCATCTGATCGAACACGTGCAGGACGCGGTGATGCGCTTCGCCAGCGACGGCACGGTGCTGTTCACCTCGCGCTCGGCGGAAAAACTGTTCGGCTGTCGCCGGTTCGAACTCAGCGGCAACGGGCTGGTCGAGCGTATCCATGTGATGGATCGGCCGACCTACCTCACCGCCTTCGCCGAGGCCAACCAGGACGGCCGCACCCGCCGCGTCGAGATTCGCATGCGCCGCGACGAACCGGGTCCGTCGGCTGCCGCGCCGCGCTATGTCTGGGTCGAGGCTTCGCTTTCCCCGGTTGTCGATGCCGACATGCCCGGGGCCCGCAACGAAGTCGTCGTGCTGCTGCGCGACGTCACCGAGCGGCATGACTACATGAACGAGCTGCAGCGTGCCCGTAAGCTTGCCGAGGAGGCCTCGAGCGCCAAGTCGCGCTTCCTCGCCACCATCGGGCACGAGCTGCGCACGCCGCTCAACGCTATTGTCGGCTTCTCCGAGATGATGACCTCGGGCGTCGTCGGCGAGCTCAGCCCGCAGCACAAGGAATACGCCACGCTGATCCAGCAGAGCGGTCATCACCTGATCGACGTGGTGAAGATGCTGCTCGACATGAGCCGGCTGGAAGCGGGCAAGTTCGAGCTGACCACGGAGGCTATTGCGCCCGAATCGCTGGTCGAGCCCTGCCTGAAGATGGTCGACGCCATGGCGCGCGACAAATCGGTGCGGCTGATGACCGATATTCCGCGCAGCCTGCCGATGCTGATCGCCGATGAGCGGGCCTGCCGCCAGATCCTGATCAACCTGTTGTCCAACGCGGTGAAATTCTCCAACGAGCACTCGGTGGTGACGCTCGCCATGAAGCGGCAGGGCCGCCACCTCGCCATCTCGGTGGCCGACCACGGCATCGGCATGGGCGAGGAATCGGTGAGCCGAATCGGCGAGCCCTTCTTCCAGGCGCAGGATGGCCTCGCACGCCGCTACGAGGGCACGGGCCTGGGTCTTTCGATCGTCAAGGGACTGGTCGAGCTGCATGACGGAACCCTGCATGCCAGCTCGTCTCCGGGAGAGGGGACAGTGATGACTGTTCTGCTGCCGATAAACGGTCCGGAAACCAAGGTGGAGGAAACTGCTGCCGTTACCCCGCTTCACCGGGACCCGGTTCAGCAGCAAATGCCCACCACATGGCACGACGACGAAAGAAAAAGAGCCCTATGACGGCAGCAACTCTTGCGCACCTGCCTTTGCAGGTCGGCAGCGTCGCTATGGCCCACGCGGGTCGCGCGGCGCTCTGGGTCATCGCGCGCTACATGCGCTCGCCCCTCACCAATTCCGCGATCGCCGCCCTGGTGGTGACCTCGGCCATGGCCGGCTCGAACGCGCTCTATGGCCAGCGCCATGAGCACCCGTCGCCGCTGTTCGACGCGGGAATCGAATCAGCAGCGCAACTCGCCGACATCGAGCCGGTGATTCCGAAAACCCGTCCCAAGAGCTTCGTGATGAGCGCGCCCGCCAAGGTGCAGCGCCAGGTGGTGGCGGCTGCCGCCCCTCTCGACACGCAGGGTGGGCCGATCGGCAACAAGGAAGTGTTCGAAGTGCAGCGCAAGCTCGAGCGGCTGCAGCTCTTCACCGGTACGGTCGACGGCTATTATGGCCCGCAGACCGCCCGAGCGCTGAAGAAGTTCGAGGAACAGCGCGGGCTGAAGCCGACCGGCGAGTTGACGCGTGAGATCATCGAGCTGGTGCTGGCCGCGCCGCTGTCGACGCCCGCGCCGCAACCCGCCGCTCCAGCGCCCGCGCCCACCGTCGAGCAGAAGCCCGCGGCAGCCGTGACGCTGCCCAAGGTCGAGGCCGCACCGGTCGAGGCAGAGCTGCCGGCCGCCAAGGCGGTGAAGCCGCAGTCCTTGGCGGCAATGGAGCAGCCCAAGCCGCTCGTCGCCGACATTGAGACCGGCTCGATCGCGCCGGCAAAGCAGGCGACCGGCAACACCCTCCTGGGTCGGCCCGTGCCGAAGTCGCCGGAGGCTGCGCTCGAGATGGCCGCCGAAACCGCCGGCGACGCGATCGGCACCATCGTCGATGGCGTCCAGTCGATGACCATGACGACGGCACCCAAGGCGCTGCCTAGAAAGCCGGTGGTCCAGCAGCAGTTCGCGGCGGAGTCCAACGCTCTGAGCACCGCCGAGGCGGCTCCCGCCGTGGCGCTGGTACCCAAGACGGCTGCGGCTCGCACCGAACTCGCCGCGCTCCCGGACAAGCCGCAGGTCGGCGTGCCGCTGAAGATCGAAGAGCCCGCGCCGCCGGCGCCGGGCGAGGCGATCGCCGTGCTCGATACTGAAGCGACGCCGGAACAGCTGATGGCGCCGTTCTCGGTCACCGACCCGGTGATCGTCGCCAAGGTGCAGCGTGGGTTGGGGAGCCTGGGGTTCCTGCATGGTCCCGCTGACGGCGTCGCCGGCGAGGCGACCGCCAAGGCGATCCGCAACTTCGAGGTCTACTTCAACTACAAGGTGACCGGTCGGATCTCCCCCGAACTGCTCGACCTGCTGGTCGACAACGGCGCTGCGATCTAGCACCCCATTGCGCCAGCCGGCCGCTCGCGGTCGGATGGCGTATGGATGCAGGGGCGATTCACACCGAGATCAGGCGACGCTGGCAATCGGGTGAGCGGCTCATGCTGCTCGGGCCTGGGGGCGTCGGCAAGTCGACGCTGGGTCGGGCGCTGGCTGCGGCGTTGGGTTGGCCGCTGATCGATCTCGATCTCGAGTTCTGCGAACGGATCGAGGTGATCGGCCCCTTCATCGCCGCGCATGGCTATGAGCGCTACCGCGCCGAGAATCTCGCCTTGGCCGAGCATCTGGTGAGCGAGGCGGCGCCGTCGACCATCTTCGTCACCTCGTCGGGTTTCCTCGTGGCTGAGCCGGGCACGGAGGATCGCCGCCGTGCCGACCGGCTGGTGGCTGGGGGGTATGGGATCACGCTCCTGCCTTCGCTGCAGGTCGACCTCGCGACCTCGGTCGTGGTGGAGCGGCAGCTGATGCGCGGGTTTGGCTTCGAGCGGCGAAGCGAGGGCAGGAAGTTGCGCGAGCGCTTCGTCATCTACCGGGAGACCGGAGACATGTTGATTGCTTCAACGGCCTCGCCGGCACGGATCGCCGCAGCGGCCGTCAATGGCTTGGGCCTCACAGTCTAGCCAGGCGCCCGGTTTTCCGGCACAGGTGGCGGATGTTTCGTACCGACCTCTGGGTTTCGGCGTTCGTGCGCCGGCATAACGATATTGGCCACATGTGCGTGGTGTCGCGCCGCGGCGATCCGATCGCCGGGCAGATCTTCGTCGAGGTCGACCACCTCAACGGCGAGGTGTCGCTCTATACGCCCGCGCCGGCGACCAGCCTTGGCGACAACACCGAGGACCGGGTGTTCCAGCTGCGCTTCGACCATGTCGAACCGGCCAAGGTCAGCGAGCGGATCGCCAGGGAGCACGATTTCGACCCCGACCTGTGGGTGGTGTCACTGGAGCTGCGGAGCGGCGAGCTGGGGCTGGAGGTAGCGCGCACCTAGTGGGCGTTGCATCCCAGTCCGCCGGCGTCATTCCCGCGAAGTCGGGAACCTAGTGCGATGTCGCGACGCTGGTGGAGACTAAAGCACCCCACTGGGTCCCCGCCTTCGCGGGGATGACGTCTGTGGTTGTGACTAGGCGTGCCGGACTTAGCTAGCCCTTGCCCCGATCCGCGCCAGCGCCTCGATCGCCTGGTCGACCACCGGGTTGCGCTCGCGGGTCTGCGGCGGCGGGATGCGGCGGCGCTCGATTTCGAACGGCTTGTATTCCGGCTTGGTCATGTCGAGCAGGTTCACCTCGCCGCGCCAGGCGCTCATCAGGAACGCCGTAGCGTCGACGCTGACCGTTTCGAACAGCTTCGAAAACTGTGCCAGCGCTTTGGAGCGATCCTCGTCGTGCGAGGTGGCGTGGATCAGCACCTTGAGCCCGTCCTGCGCATCGCAGCCGAAGGCGCGCAGCACGACGAACAGCGCCGCCCCGGACGTGTCGTGGGCGATCTGCCCGCAGCGGACCTCGTCGAGCCCGGTGATCTGATGCAGGAGCTTGGTGACTTCCGGCCGGCGGTTCTCGGAAAAGAGCTTCATCAGCGCCCGTGTCAGCTCGCCGGTGGCGACCGACAACTGCTCGAGCGTGCGCTTGATCGGCGCAGTCGGCGTCTGGCGCTGGGAAAAGGCATTGATCACCTTCACCCGGTCGTTCTCGCCCAGATCGAAGAAGGCGGGAGCCAGCAGCGCCGCGTCGAAATCCTCGCGCGCCGCGAGCGACCAGGCGACCTGGTGATCCATCTGCGCCGAGCGGGCGAGGGCGCTGAGATAGGGGCCACGCGGTACGATCGCCGTATTGGTGGCGATGGCGCGATAGACCTTGCGGCTGTTCATCTGGAACAGGCGGCCGAGCACGTTGTTGGAGAGGTCGGCGCGGCGGGCGAGGGCAGCACCCAACGTCACGTCGTTCGACGAGATCACCTTGAGCATGGTGCCCTCGGAGAGCTTGGGCGCCGAAACCAGGAAATCCGGCAGGTCGTCGCCGAGGTGGCGCACCACCAATTGCTCGAGCTCGGGCGACAGGTCTTCGGAGCGGCCGAGCGTCGCGGCCGCCTTGGCGCGAGCGGCAGGCGCGGCGGCGGGAAACAGGCGCTGGGCGAGCGCCGCAAACTGTTCCATTTCGGCACTGGTCGGCCGTCCGCGACGCGCAAATGCATCGCATGCTGCGCAGAGCAGTGTGTTCGTTCGATCGACGCCGCCCGTCTCGATAAGGAGCTGGAACGTCTCGTAAGGCTGGAAACCGATCATATTTTGCCCTGAAAGGCCCCAGGAGTCGGGCCTTAACCACAGCTCCGACTATTTCAGGGAAATCGTTAGCGAACTGTTAACCTTGACGAACTCTTAATGGCTTTCATCGGGTCCCTGCGTCGCTCCCGATTTGCCGATGGAAATGGGTCCCCGGCAAACATCGCCCGCCCGCCCGGAGGCAAGGTTGGGAAAGCTGGTTCAACTACCAAAGCGTGGACGCACGAGAACGCGCGCCCAATCGGCGGGCACGGGCGAAGTCCTGTTGTTCACCGGGGTCCGTTACGAGCGGGGCGGGGGCTCCTCTCCGATGCCGGACAAGCCGGTGGGAACAGCCTCGGGCGGCAAGCGCCGCCGTGGCTGACATGTGTATGGTTCGCGCGCTGGGGCTGGCGCTTCTGCTTTGCGCCACGCCTGCGGGCGCGCATGAGCTTGGCGATTTCGGCCGCGTGAAGCCGGGTGTGCTGAACGACAAGCTCATCCCCGAGACCGACCGGCTGATGCGGCGGCTGGGCAACCAACCGGTGTCGAATTTCAACATCACCGACCAGGAGCGCGAGATGCATGACCGGGTGTACCGGGTTCTCATCGCGCGGCATGCCAGGGATTGGGCTTTCGACTATGAGCAGGTGATCTTCGTCGCCGGCGTGTTCAGCGCGCGGCCCGACAAGTTCGATCTCTACTACCGCTGGCTCACCCAGGAGCCCTACGCCTCGTCGCGCGTGCGCTTCAACACCATTGCCGACGATGTCGGGGCAGATCTTCTGACGCTGCCCACGACCTTCAAGGCGATCTGCGCGGTCATCGAGATCGACCGGCAGCGCGCCGTCGCCGCCATGGAGCTCGATGATATCGAGCCCGCCATGGTCAAGCAGATGCGGCTGCGCAAGGCCGAGAACGATCTCTATGTCGGTCGCTTCGTCGCCGCGCTCGGCTACCGCTACGGTTCCTACAGCTACGCGCTCGACCACTTCCTGGTGGAGACGCCGCACGGCGAGGCGGTCGAAGTTGACGAGCGGCTGAGCCGCCTCGCCATCTGGGTCGACCGCGCCGAAGCGCTGGATTTCTGTGCTGACGGCTGGGGCGACGACGACAATGGCGGCAGCGCCATCCCCGGCCGGGTGCTGATGGATGCGCCCAGCGAGGGCGAATACCGGAAGTAGGTCAAGTGGCGATGGTGCTGCACTTGAGGGCGGCGAGCGCCTTCTCATAGCGGGCGCGCATCTCGGGATGCGGCGGAGCGAGGCGGACGACGACAAACAAGTCGTCTTCCTTGGCCTCGACAATCAGCAGGCCCTCCGCGATGTCGAGCTTTTGCTCGGCGAGCAGCCGCGTCTGGCCGGGATTGAAGATGCCGAGATCGAGGGCGGTGCCGATGCCATCGCGGTTGGTGGTCGAATAGACCACGGTGCCGGCGCGGCTGTAGACGGCGACCGACCAGAACGATTGCGGCAGCGTGCCGGTAACCGAGGCCGGGCCGTTACGCAGATCGATGCGGCACACCGCATAGGCGAGCTCGGGGTCGAGCCGCAGCGGGTTGGGCTGGCCCGACGTGGCGGCCGACAGCACGGTGGGCCCGGGGCCGGCGCCGGCGGCAGCGACGTGGTCCCAGGCAGACGTAGCCGAAAGCGCCGGCAAGCTGAGGATCACCGCGATGTGGATGATGCCGCCCAGCACGACGCCGCCGAGCAGCCAGAGCAGGGTGCGGATCATGCGCAGGCCTCGCGGATGATCGAGGGCAGGGCGGCGACATCGGCGCCCACGCCCGACAGGCTCGAGGTGTCGTAGAGCGTCAGCACGAGGTCGAAGGCGCCGTCGCCGCTGATCTCGAGCCAGTTCTGCGGCGCCAGGGTTTTCGACACATAGAGTTCTACCGAGCCGTCACCGGCCCGACTGAGCCGCGCGCTGTGGAAATCGGTCGGGCCATCCGCACGGGTGATCGGAGCGCCATCGTTGGGGGCCACCGGCACCAGGGTCCAGAAGCGGGCGGCGGGTGTCGTGCCGTCGATGCGATAGCGGCAGGCGCGATCGAGCCGGCGATTGTCACTGTCGGTGGTGGCGATGAACTGGATACCCTCGCTGGCGCCGAGCTCGAGCGCACCCGAACGGGCGATGAAGGCGCGGGTGTAAGGGTCGGGTGTCGGCACGCCGACATCGCGCCAGGCCGACCATGGACCGATCTCGATGGCGCCGAACAGCCGGCCATCGCTGAGCGCGTACCAGCTGAGGCCGAAGCCGACCAGCAGTGCGACCAGCAGCATGCTGCCGAGGTGAACGAGAAAGCGCAAGGGTTACAGCGCCTTGGCCGGAGCGGGGGAGGTGACGGTGAGCGCCGCCTGGTTGCCGGCGCCACCCAGCGCGTTGCGCAGGCGCTCGGCGACCTCGAGCAGCTTGTCCGCGGCGCCGGGCTTCAGCCCGGGAGGACGCTCGACGGTCGGGGCGACCGGCTGGCCTTCCTCGGCGTTGGCGATGACGAACGGCGCCGGTGCGAAGTCCACGCCCTCCACGGGTTTGATCTCGATATTGGTATGGGCATAGGCCATGAACTTCTGCCACGCCGTGGTCGGCAGCGTTCCGCCGGTCAGCTTCTTGGTCGGCCGGTAGTCGTCATTGCCGAACCAGACCGCGGCGACATAGTTGCCGGTAAAGCCGCAGAACCAGGCGTCGCGATACGAAGACGTGGTGCCGGTCTTGCCGACCGAGGGCACACCCTCGATCAGCGCGCGGCGGCCGGTGCCGTGCTCGACCACGGCGCGCATCATGCGGTTCATGTATTTGACTGTCTGGTCGCTGACCACGCGCTCCTGCTGTGGCTCGGAATCCGCGTCATAGATCGGCTCGCCCGAGAGCGTCGTGATGCGGGTGATGCCATAGGCCGGTGTCTTGTAGCCGTGGTTGGCGAACACCGCGTAGGATGAGGCCATGTCGATGACGCTGACCGAGGCGGCGCCCAGCGCCAGCGAGCGGGTGACCGGGAAATCGTTCTGCAGCCCGATCTTGTGGGCCAGGTCGGCGATCGGCTGGCGGCCGGTCTTGATCGAGAGGTTCACCGGCACGGTGTTGATCGACTGCTGGAATGCCGAGATCAGGCTGATGCGGCCCACCGAGTTGCCCGAATAGTTGCGCGGGCACCAGTTGCCGATGCACTGGGTGGCGCCCGAGACCACGGTGTCCGGATCATATTCGGGGATCATCTCGAAGGCGGTGGCGTAGTCGAACAGCTTGAACGCCGAGCCGGGTTGCCGGTTGGGAACGATCGAGCGGTTGAACTGGCTCTTGCCGTAATCCATGCCGCCGACCATGGCGCGGATCGGCCCGGTGGGCTCCAGCACCACCATGGCGGCCTGGCTGACATTGTACGCTTCGCCCTGCTCGCGCACCACCGAGGTGACGGCGTCTTCGGCATAGGACTGCAGCACCGGATCGATGGTCGAGCGCACGACGAAGGTATTCGAGGTGCTGCCCGAGGTCTCGATGATCTTCTTGGCCTCCTCGAAGGCGTAGTCGAGGAAATAGTTCGGCGAGTTGGCCTCGGCCGAGCGGTCGATCGGCACGGCCGGGTTGCGGCGCGCCGCCGTGACCTGCCCTTCGGTGAGAAAGCCCGCGTCGACGAGGTTCGACAGCACCAGGTTGGCGCGGCCACGCGCCGCCGCGAGGTCGACATGCGGCGCGTATTTGGTCGGCGCCTTGAACAGCCCGGCCAGCATCGCCGCCTCTGCGAGGTTCACATCGGTGATCTTCTTGCCGAAATAGAACTCCGATGCCGCCGCGGCGCCGAAATTGCCGCCGCCCATATAGGCGCGGTCGAAATACAGCTTGAGGATCTCGTCCTTGGTGTAGTGCCACTCGAGCCAGACCGAGAGGAACGCTTCCTTGATCTTGCGCTCGATGGTGCGTTCGGAGCTGAGGAACAGGTTCTTGGCGAGCTGCTGGGTAATCGACGAGCCGCCCTGCGTCGAGTTCTCGCCCTGCGCGTTCGATACCAGAGCGCGCATGGTGCCGACGATGTCGATGCCCCAGTGGTCGTAGAAGCGCCGATCCTCGGTGGCCAGCGCCGCCTTGACGAAATAATCGGGCAGCTTGTCGAGCGGATAGGAATCATCCGACCGGATGCCGCGCCGGCCGATCTCGTTGCCGTAGCGGTCGAGGAACGTGACGGCGAAATCCTCGGCCTTGTTGAAGCGGCCGGTAACGGTGGCGTCGAACGCCGGCAGCGCCAGCGCAGTGACCAGCACCATTCCGATGGCGAGGAAGCTGAAGCCGTCCGAGACGATCTCGACGAAGAAGCGCTTGATACCGGAGACGCGGAAGCGCGAGAAGAAATCCTCGACCCGGGTGTAGCCGCGTCCCAGCGATTGGCCGAACTCGTAGAGCGCCGAGTCGAGCCAGGCGTCGGCCGCCAGCATGCGCGTTTTCTTGCGCCGTTTCTCTTTGTGGTAGAACGGATCCTGCACCGAAAACTCCGCGGCGTGCCAACAGCGCCCCTATGGTCTTGAATCTCCCCAATTTGGGGCGCATTGGCAAGGCAGTCGCTCGAATATGATCAGCGGACAGTTTGTGCAAGCGCAGTTGCTTCGCGCAGCGGGACCGAGGCGGAAGAGTCCAAGGCTTTTCCGGGTCACGCTCAGCCGCCACAGGAACCTGAATGGCCTTCTGGGAAGAAAAGACGCTCGAGGAAATGACTGACGTGGAGTGGGAATCGCTCTGCGACGGCTGCGGGCGATGCTGCCTGATGAAGCTCGAGGACGAGGACACCGGCGACATCTACGTCTCCGACGTGCGCTGCCAGCTGCTCGACGGTGAGAGCTGCAAATGCTCGAACTATCCTAACCGGCTGAAGCTGGTGCCCGACTGCATCAAGCTGACGCCTGAGAATGTCCGTACCATCGAGTGGATCCCGATGACCTGTGCCTATCGCCGCATCGCCGAAGGCAAGGGCCTCGCCTGGTGGCACCCGCTGGTCTCGGGCGACCCGGAGACGGTCATGACCGTCGGCGTCTCGGTCCGTGGTCGCACGGTGCCTGAGAAATCGGTGAAGCCCGGCGAGTGGGAAGACCATGTCGCCGACTGGCCGAACTGGGAGCCGCCGGAGGAGATCTAGCTGCGAGCGAAGGCCATGAGTGGCCCGAGGAGGCCTCGACCGCGGCGGGCGGTGAGTCAAAGCTCTCGGATGAGGGTGTCGCTGGAAAGCGCCTCTCTCGCCCGCCGCACTTCGCCGCGCGGCAGGTAGTAGGGAGCCAATGGTGCCGCTTACGTCGCGACGTGCGCCTATCCCTCCCGGCACAGCGCTTCGAACCGCGCTGCGGCAGCTGAGAGGCGGCGTTCGCGGTGGCGGAGGATCGAGAACTGCCGGGGTGGAAGCTCGATATCTAGCACCTGCAGCTCGCCGCTTCTGACAAACGGGGCGACCACCATCTCGGAGAGGGCGGCGGCGCAACTGCCTGAGCGGACAGCGCTGAGCACGGCTTCGTTGGTGGGCAGCACCAGGGCGACCTGCAGCTCGGCCGGATCGTAGCCGGCGGCCCGCAGCCCGGCTTCGAACACCGCCCGCGTGCCTGAGCCGCGCTCGCGCATGACCCAGCTGAGGTCGCTGAGTTCGGTGCGAGCGCCTGCTGTCGCGACCACCACCAGCCGGTCGCGCACCACCGGCGTGCTGGCCAGCACGGGCTCGTCGATACTGCCTTCGACGAGGCCGAGTTCCGCTCGGCCGTCAACCACGGCCGCAGCGACGGCGCTCGTATTGCCGACCTCGAAATTGATCGTGACGCCGGGGTATTGCCGCTGGAAGGCCAGCAGGCGCGGCGGCAGCCAGTAGTTGGCGACGGTCTGGCTGGCCTGCACGTCGAGGATACCGGTCCTGAGGCTGCCCAGTTCGCTGAGCACGGATTCGGTGTTGCGCACCTGCGCCAGGGTCAGCCGCGCCTCACCCAGCAGCACGCGCCCCTCACGGGTGAGCTCGATCCGCCGCCCGACGCGATCGAACAGGCGCACGTCGTAATAGGCCTCCAGCGCCTTGATCGCTGCGCTTGCTGCCGACGGGGATAGGCCGACGGCATTGGCGCCTTGCGTCAGGTGCTCACGTTCGGCGACGGCGATGAATATCGACAGCTGCTCCAGCGTCATCGTGCGGTCCAGCAGAATGAAACGTGCACTTCTATGCCATTCTTTCGAATGATCGCAATGCCTATGCTGTCTGCAACTTGGTTTGGAGCATGCTGTGCTAGCGAGGCGGAGTATCGTGGCTGTCCTGCCTGGGCTGGGACTGGCCCTTGGCGTGACGGCACTAGCCGTGGGCGTGGGGACGCTGCAGGAGGGGCTGCTGGGCGCGCGCTACTTTGATGGCCTCGTCCTCGCCATCCTCGCCGGCACGCTGATCCACACACTGCTGGGCCTCGCGCCCAGCTTCGTCGCCGGCGTACAGTTTGCCTCGAAGACCATCCTGGAAATCGCCGTCGTATTGCTAGGGGGCACGATCAGCGCAGCGGCCCTGGCGCAGGCGGGCATCGAGCTGATCGCCGCGGTGGCGGTGGTGGTGCTGCTGGCGCTGACCGCTAGCTACCTGGTTGGGCGTTGGCTGGGTCTGGACGACCGGTTGGCGACGCTGGTGGCGTGCGGCAACTCGATCTGCGGCAACTCGGCGATCCTGGCGACGGCGCCGGTGATCGAGGCGCCGGCCGAGGATGTTGCCGCCTCGATTGCCTTCACCGCGGCGCTGGGGATCGTCGTGGTGCTGCTGATGCCGTTGGTATTGGGCGCGCTCGGGCTGACGCAGTGGCAATATGGCGTGGTTGCCGGCCTCAGCGTCTACGCGGTGCCGCAGGTGCTCGCGGCGACCGGGCCGGTGGGGGTGATGAGCACGCAGGTCGGCACGCTGGTGAAGCTCATGCGGGTGCTGATGCTGGGGCCGGTGGTGTTGTTCGTCGGGCTGCGCCACGGACGGCAGGGAGTGGTGCGGTTCTCGCTGCTGGTGCCGTGGTTCATCGTCGGCTTCATGCTGGCGATGGCGGCTCGCTCGTTCGGACTGCTGCCGGAACCGACGCTGCAGCCGTTGCAGCAGGCCTCGTCCTGTCTGACGCTGATCTCCATGGCGGCGCTCGGGCTGTCGGTCGATCTGCGTACGGTGCTGTCGTCGGGCGGCCGAGTGCTGGCTGCCGGCTTCATCTCGATCCTGGTGCTGATGGGCCTCGCGGTCGCCACCGCGCTGCTGCTGCAGGCCGCCTAGCTGGCCCGAGACTGGACCGGCGCCACCGACGCAGTCTCCGGCTGGACGCGCCCGGTCAGTAGGTGGAACTCCGCCAACTGGGCGCTGTGGCGGCTGTCGTCGGCCAGCGCGCGCGCCCACAAGCTGTCGGGCTGTGCCTCGCGGATCGGAAGCAGGCTGTGCTTGCGGCGGTGGATGGCGATGCGTGGAATGCCCCGGCGTTGCGCTTCGATGGCGAGCATCAAGTCCTCCATGTCGCCGTGCGGCCAGCGGCGAGGATCGAAGTCGATCAGCGGCGACGCAAACGCCAGGGTGCCGCAGCCGAGTTCGTCGACCAGGCGCTCGAAGCGCAGGCGGCGGCCGAAATGATGCACCCGGCGATCACGAGTGTAGCGCGTGCCGGGGCCTGGATAGTCGGTGCCATGGACGCCGACCAGGGCTTTGCCGCCGTAGCGGAGGATGGCCGTGGTCAACCGCGCCACGTGATCGGCGGGATAGAGGATATCGTCGTCGAAGCAGAAGTAGAGACAGGGTTGGGACTGCTGCAGCAGGCCGCGGAACTTGCCTGAGGCCCGGTACGGCGTGTCGGCAGGAGCAAGGAAAGGGACGATGCGCGCCTGGCGGGCCACGGCCGGCACCTCGGCGTAGCCATGCAGGAACAGGTAGAGCCGCTCGACCTGCGGCACGATGCGGCCCAGCACCTGTTCGAGGTCGCCGCAGCGGCTGGGGATGCTGGCGAGGCCGCCAATGCGAGGCAGGCTGGCGAGCCACAAGCGCTCGCGGCGGCCGGAGCCGAGGGCGGCTGCGAGGTGCAGCTTCGTTGCAGCAAGAATCGGGTTCATGTACGGGCTGAGAAGCAGAGCTGCGGACGCTCCAGACGAAGATCATAGCCCGCCTGGGGAAGGACAATCGAGTGGTAAAGCCTTGGCCCGCAAACAACAATATCTACCTTTCGCCCCACCACGACGATATTGCCTTCTCGCTCGGTGCGCGCATTGCGGCGGAGCCCGGCGGCCGGCTGGTAAACCTCTTCACACGTAGCGGTTACGTCGCCGGAACGGGGCTCGACCAGGCCCCGGACGCGGCGACGATCGCGCGGATCAGCGCGTTGCGTCTCGCCGAGGATGAGGCGTTCGCCGGGCGCTACGGCCTGGAGCGGATCGACCTGGGGCTGGACGAGCCACCGGTGCGAGGGCGCTCGCCATGGGACCTGCAAGGACTGGCGGACGACATTGCGCAGCTTCGGGCGCCGCTTTCGGCGCTGCTGCGGAAGGCCGGGCGCGCGCGGGTGTTCTGCCCGGCCGGGATTGGTGGGCATGTGAACCATCTGGCGGTGCGGGCGGTGGTTATCGAGCTGCTGCCCGAGCTGGAGCGGCGGGGGGAGGTGTTGTTCTACGAGGACCTGCCTTATGCCAGCTCGAGCAGGGCGCGGCGGCGCTGGTTGCCGGATCTGCGTACAGCTCTGGGGGGACGACGGCTGCGGCGCCGGCCCTCAGCAGCGGGGGCGGCAAAGCTCGTGGCAGTGAACTTCTACTCCAGCCAGCATGACGGCGAGGTCACCTCACTGCGACGGTTCTCGCCGCGCACGTTCTGGCCGATCGGGCCGCATGAGGCGGTGTGGCAGGCGTTCACGACTTCGTGATCGGAACTTTACCCCGGCGTTGCCGTTGCGCCAGGGCGAGATTGTGGCAGCGCGGTTGGTCCTAGACTCCTGACGCACAAAGCAAGTCAGCATCGCTGCCATTTCAGGGCCTGTGCCTTGCCGCAAAGATGAACGGCAGATGAACGGTGCCTTTATTCAAGATTCAGCCAAAGTTCACCTTTATCGGGCCAACCAACCACCGACCCGAACGTTTCCGGAGACGCATGACCATGCACCTCGCGACCAAACTCGCCGCCGCCGTGCTCGCCACCATCTGCGCCGCGGCCCCCGTCTACGCCCTCGCTGCCGACCCGACCGGTACCTGGCAAGCCGATGACGGCAAGAGCCGTTACAAAATCACCGAATGCGGCAGCGGCGCCCTGTGCGCGCGCCTGATCTGGCTGCGCGACAAGGATGACGTGAACCGGCAATACCTGAACCAGGTCATCGTTCAGGGCACGCAGGCTTCCCAGAACAAGTGGACCGGCACGGTCAAGAACGCCGGCGACGTCTATTCCGGTACGATGATCATGACCGGCGAGGACAGCCTGAAGGTCAACGGCTGCCAGGGCGTGTTCTGCCAGACGGTCAAACTTAGCCGCGTTTGAGGCGCTGCTTGAAATAGGCAGCCTCCAAGAACTGCCGGACTTGAAACCCGCGCCTCCGCCGGCGCGGGTTTTTTGTTAGCCCTCGGCGATCATCGCGATCGAGATCTTGAGCCCGGGCACCCGGACCGGCAGCTTGGCGCCCTGCCGCGCCGGCGGATCGACGGGAAACCACTTGAGCCATTCCTCGTTCATCCCGGCGAAGTCGTCCTCCTCGGCGAGGATCACGGTGGCGCTCACTGCCCGGTCGAGGCTCGTGCCGGCTGCCGCCAGGATGGCGCTGATGTTGCGCAGAGCCTGGGCGGTCTGTTCTCCGATGGTTTCGCCCACGATCTTGCCGGTCTCAGGCGAATAGGGGGCAGTGCCGGAAACGAACACCAGCCCGCCGCTCTTTACGGCATGGCTGAAATAGGGGGATGGCTTGGGCAGTTCCGAAGAAACGATGGTGTGCGGCATCCGCTTGACCTCCAGCCGTGCTCTCTCGGACGCGGATAGCGAGCGAGCCGTGAACTGTGGCTGAACGGCTGGAGGAGCAGCCCGCCGAACCGTGTCGGCGGGCTCCCGTGCTTCTGGCTAGAGCTTGCCCCGGATCCCGGCGGTGACGCCGAGGCTGTAGCTGTCGCCGAGGTGGTTGAGGCTGGTGCCGAGATTGGCCTCGCCATAGAGCGACAGCGCGTCGCCGGCCCAGTTGACCGAGCCGCCGAGCCCGATGCTGCCCCACAGCGGGTCGACCTCGTTGACCAGCGTGTCGGCTCCCACGCTCGTCGCCGTCCCATCGAGGAACTCGTAGGTGAGGTTGGCGATGCCGTAAAAATGGGTGCGTCCGGTCTGGCCGGCCGTTTCCTGCCATTCGGTCTCGTAGTCGGCCGAAATGCCGAGCCGGCCGACGAGGCTGTCGCCGCTCTTGAGCGCGACGGTTGAACCATAAGAGTCGAAGGTCTCGAAATCGACCGACGAATAGGCCAGTTGCGCTTGCGGCGTGACCGACCAGCCGCCGCCGAGTGCCAGTTGCTGGCCGGCTTCGAGGCTGAGGGCGTAGCCGAAGCCGGCATTGCCCGAGACCAGCGGCCGGTCGAGCAGGTTGGCGCTCAGGGTGCTGTCGAACCAGTTCAGCTTGCCCTGCGCATCGAGGTAGAAGCCCTCGTTGCCGTACCAGGTGAGCGTGCCGCCAAGGCCGAAGGCGGTGCCTTCGATGTCGCCATCGCCGGAGGCCGAGCTGATACCGGCCGAGATGGTGCCGGCCTGGAGGTTGACGCCGGCGACGACCGAGCCGTCCTCTGTGTCGCTGAGCACGCCATCGGCGCCGGCCTGCAGCCGCCAGGTATCGACCTGGTAGCTGGCGCCGGTGGTCGACTTGTCGGGCGCAAGCGAGGTGTGGCGGGCGTCGATGCGGCCCCAGAGGCCGTTGCCCTCGGTGGTGCCGGCCGACCAGGAGCGGTTGCCGACACGCTGCTGCAGGGTCTCGGTGGTGTTGAAAGCCTGCAGTGCCGCCGCCGCGTAGGTCTCGATCACCGGCGCGGCCGGCTGGAAGACCGGGGTCTCGTCGTCGGGATTGAGGATCGAGCGCAGGTACCAGTCGCCATCGGCGTCGGTGAGGGTGCCCTGGTGCAGGCCATAGAGATAGGCGCCGCCGATCACCGCCTGCTGGCCATCATGCACTGTGTCGCCTAGCAGGCTGAAGGTGCCGCCGGAAGTGCCGTCGACATCGACGATCCGGATGCCATTTGTGGTCTGGCCGCCAGCGCCGCCAACATTGGTCACCCTGACATTGGTGGTACCGATACTGTTGCCGGTAATCTCGAGCAGGTTGGTGACTGAGTTGTCGTCGCCCAGAACCGTCTGAATCTGCAACAGCCCACCGCTGCCGGTATAGTCGCCGTTGATAGTGAGCGTCCTGTCGCCATCCATCCCGGGCGCGATGCTGCCGCCGGCAGCGAGGCCGGTGTCGCCCACGGTGCCGATGCCGGCGAGCGTGCCCCCGGTTACGTTGACGATCCCGAAGCCGAGGCCGGTATCGCCGAGCTCACGGTTCACCTCGAGCGTGCCGCCGATGATCGTCGTTAGGCCGGTGAAGCCAAGCTGGTTGGCGTTGAAGATGGTGCGGCCCGCCACTTGGTTGATGGCGCCGCTGCCGTTGATCGGTACGTCGAACTCGTGGCCGGCCTCGGTATGGTTGAAGTTGATCTCCGCGTTGGCGGCGAGGGTGATCGCCGATGCCTTGAGCGTACCTGCGGCGACGGCAGGTTCCCCGAGGGCGGCGCCGATGTTGAGGGTTGCATCGCTGTTCGGCAGGGCACTGCCAACGGTCAGGGGAGAGGCGCCGTTGCTGACGCTCACCACACCGTCATCCGCAATGGTCAACACGCCGATGCCACGGTTGCCGAGGGTGAAGGTCGTTGTCGCGGAAAGCTTCGAGCCGGCACCGGATACGAGAATGTCGAAGTCGCCGGTGCCGGCCTGCGTATTGGCAACGGTGATGGTGTTGGCCTCGACAGTGCCGCCCGCAAGCACCTTCAGCGAGCCGCGAAGCAGGTTCAGCGTCGCCGCCCGGAGTGTGGATCCGGTCCCTGAAACCTCGCCTGCAACCGTCGAGTTTACTGTGGTGTTGACCCCGCCGAAAGCCGCGACCCCAATGTCGCCGGTGCCGGTGAAATCGAGCACACCGCCGTCCCTGACGATGACGGTATGATCCCCATCCAGTTGGGAAAGGCCCGCACCCCATAGCTGGGAGCCGGAGCCGGTGACGTTGATCGCTGTCGTGCCTCGCAGCCGGACCCCTGACGTCTCAGTCTGGAGGACGCCGCCCTGGTCCACGTTTAGCGTCGCCGCGCCACCGCCCATGGAGGCGCCAAGGTCAATCGAGTCGATGGCAGTGTCGCCCGAACCGGTCACTGTCGTGCCAGCACCTGAAATCGTCAGCGTCGCCGTTTCACCAGTGTTGCCTGCAATCGTCAGCAGTCGGTTGGCCCCGCCAAGGTCGGAGGTCAAGGTGATGTCAGTGCCGCCGTCGACCAGCGTAGTTCCGGCTCGGACAAAAATCCTCGTGATCGTCAGTTTTGCGTCGGAGGCAACATTGAATGTGTTGTCGGCGCTCAGGATGAGAGCATTGTTGGATCCCGCCACCACCGTGATCTCCCGCCCGGCGATTGCCGGGAACGGGTTGGTGACTGCGAAGGTGCCGGTGAGGTTGATGGTGGACGCGAGGTCTGGACTCGCTTGTGCTGCCGCAATGGCCGCGAAGAGCTCGGTCTCGTTTGCCACCATGTACGTTGCAGCGCTGACGGGGGAGACCAGCCCAGTGCTCGCGAGGGCGAGCAGCGAGACGCCTGCCAGTTGCAGCGAATTCGTACGACCTCGGCGTGCTGCCTTGGAGAGCTGCGCAACACCACTCACGGTGCCCGTGGCACCGGCATTCAGGCTTAGGTCTTTCATCTCGACTCTCGTTAGTTGGCGAGTGGCCTCGCCTGTGGTCCGCCCTGTGCATCGCCAAGCTTAGGCGCGGTGAATCGCTCAATCTTGGCAATGACTTGTTCGCAATGACTGCAAGGTTAGCCCATGATGGTCGCCTTAAAAATGACGTTATTTGTCACAATTTCGCCGACTTTCGACTAAGCTTGCAGGGCGACGCCCAGCGAGTTGATTTGGAGCCGCGCTGCAGCCAGTGCAGCGTCGGAGCGGCGGACGTGAACTGTCTCCGAGGCAAGCATCCGGGCGACCTGCTCTCTCACGACCAGGTGCAGGTCGAGCACCCGGCCCACCAGCGCAACCGGGAGGCTGCCCGCGCGCCCGGCAAGTGCTGTGGCGAGGCGAGCAAGCTCGATGCCGGCGGCGCGCAGGATCGCTGCCGCCGCCGCATCGCCGCGGGTGGCGGCGCGAGCCACGGCAACGGAAAGCGTGCCAATGCGGCCGCGGTCGCCGCCATAGACGTATTGGCGCACATCATCCCAACTGCTGCCGCCGATGGCGCCAAGCAACTCCTCCGCCAGTACCGAGTCGGCGCCGAATGAAGCGTGGCGGTCGTACCCGCGGTAGATGTGATCGAGGGCCCTGAGTGCAATCCATGCGCCTGAGCCGGCATCGTCGATCAGGATGCCCCTCCCACCGACGCGGACTCTCGATCCATCCGCCGCAATGTGGAGTCCGAACGAGCCGGTCCCGGCAGACACCAGGTGCCCCTCGCCCGGCGCGAACTGCTCAAGATAGGCGAGCGCCATGTCGTCGACTGCGAGGACACTCGTATGCGCAAGCGCCAGCGGCTGCGCGAGCACCGCCTTCACCTCGTCGGCAGCGCCGGGTCCAAACCCGGTCAGGCCGGCAATGACTCGTTCGGCGACCAGGCCCTGTTGGGCCAAGGCCTGGGCGGTGAGGTGGACGGCAGCCGATAGCCGATCGCGTTCGAGCGGGTCGAACACGCGGCCCGATGCCCCGCCTGCCTCGCCGCGAGCCACCACCGCGCCGGAGGGGTCGCACGCGACCCAACGGCTAGCCGTCCCGCCGATGTCAAGGCCAAGCCGAACCGGGATGCTCACGAGCGCCTAGCCCTTGACGGCGCCGGCCGACAGCCCGGCCACCAGATAGCGCTGCACCACCAGGAAGAAGGCCAGCGCGGGCAGGGCGAAGATCACTGCGGCCGCCATCATCTGGCTCCAGTCGAGCGTGTACTCGCCGCGGAACGAGGTGAGGCCCACCGACAGCACCCACTGGTCCTGCGAGGCGATCAGCGTGCGGGCGAGGAAGAACTCGTCCCAGCCCGAGATGAACGACATCGCAACCACCACGACGAGGCCGGGCAGGGATAGCGGCAGGATCACCCGATAGAAGGCGCCCAACTGCGAGCAGCCGTCGATCATCGCCTGCTGCTCGATTTCGACCGGAATCTGATCGAAGAAGCCTTTCAGCAGCCAGATGGCAAGCGGCAGGATGAAGGCGGTGTCGGCGATCGCCAGGCCAACAAGGCTGTTGTAGAGCCCGATCTGCTGGAAGATCACGAATAGCGGCACGACGATCAGCGCTGCGGGTAGCAGTTGCGAGAACAGGATGATCACGGTGAACACCGAAGTGGTCCTCGTCTTGAAGCGTGACAGCGCATAGGCCGCATTGATGGCGATGATGGTCGAGAACAGCGAGGTGCTGCCGGCAACGATCAGGGTGTTCAAGAGCCAACGGCCGATGTCGCGCTTCTCGAAGATGGTCCAGTAGGATTCGAGGCTGAACCCGCTCGGGATCAGGTTGGGCGGCCAGGTGAAGATGCTGTCGGTTTCGACCGAGGAGACGAACATCCAGTAGTAGGGAAAGAACACAATGGCCGCGAAGACCAGCGTCAGGGCAAACCAGAATGCGTTGAGGATCGACTTCTTGCGCGCCGGGGTCATTTGGCCTGGTTGCTCCGCATGATGCTCCAGAAATAGACGAGGCTGAAGGCCAGGAGGATCAGCAGCAGCACGGTGCCGACGGCGGCTGCGTAGCCGACGCGCTGGTACTCGAAGGCGGTATTGTAGGTGAGAACGGACAGCGTTTCGGTCGAACGGGCGGGGCCGCCGCGGGTCATCGCATAGATCATGGTGACGCGCCGGAACGAGTTGAGGATCAGCAGCAGGATCAGGATGACGTTCACTGACCTGAGGCCGGGAAGCGTCACATGCACGAAGCGCGTCCACGCCCCGGCGCCGTCCATCTTGGCGGCTTCGTATTGCTCCTCGGGAATGGTCTGCAGGCCGGCCAGGAGGATCAGCATGGCCAGGGGGAACTGTTGCCAGGCGGTCAGCACGACGAGCGCAGGCAGGGCGAGATGCGATTGCGACAACCAGGCCTGCGGCTGCTCGATGACCCCGATCATCACCAGCAGGTAGTTGCCGACGCCGAACTGCGGGTCGAGCATCCAGGCAAAGATCAGGACCGCGACTACTTCCGGGATCGCCCAGGGCAGGATGAAGATCGTTCGGATGAAGCCGCGGCCCTTGAAGTCACGGTTGAGCAGCAGCGCGAAGCCAAGACCCAGGGCATAGGTGCAGATGACCGAGGCGGCGCCGTAGATTGCCGTCACCCTGAGCGAGTTCCAGAAATATTCGTCCTGGAACAGGGCATTGAAGTTGGCGAGGCCAATGAACTTGCCCGCGGTGTAGTTGAGGATCCGAGTGTTGAAGAAGCTCAGGGCGACGCCCTGCACGATCGGCCAGATCAGGATCACGGCCAGCAGGATCGCCACCGGCCCAAGCAGCCAGATCGGTAGCCAGTTGATGCGTTGCGTCATGGGTCTGGGCATTGGCGTTCTTCACATTGGATCGGGGGGCGTTTCGGGGCGGCCTGCGCCCCCCGAAACACGGGGGTAGGACGTTGCTAGAGTGTCGCTTTCCAGTTCTCCAGCTTGCCCTGCAGGCCATTGAGCCCGTCCTCGACCGAGGTCTTGCCCGAATAGATTTCCGACAGGGCGTCGACCACCATCTGACGGAACTCGGCGGCCTGGATCAGGTAACCCGGAGGGGCGTAGCCAATGCCGCCCGGATACTGGGCCGCGATGTCGGCCATCTTGCCGACCCAGGCGTTCTTGGCGAGGAACTCGGGGCTGGCCTGCACCTTGGTGCCGGGGATCTGCAGCAGGTCCTCGAGCCAGTGACGCTGCGCGTCTTCGCTGAGATAGGCGGTCAGTAGCTTGCAGGCCGCTTCGGGGTTGGGCGACTTGGCCGGGATCACGTAGAAAGCGCCGCCGGTGATCGCCGCGTGGGTCGGCGTCGGCACCACCTCGAAGTCGATATCGGCCAGCATTTCGGGTTTCTGGCTCTGCACCTGGGTCATCAGCCAGGGGCCTTCGAACATGATGGCGACCTTGCCGTCGAGGAACAGATCCCGCGCCTGGATCACGCCGAGGCCGACCGGGGCGAGTTGCTCATCCATGAAGCGCTTGATCCAGCCGATTGCCTCGATGTTCCTTGGATCATTGGCCGTGATAGTGCCATCGGGCTGTGACCAGTCCGAACCAAAGCCGAGCACCCACTGCATCGAGTTGATGTAGACGTGCAGCGGCGCGGCCATGTCGTTGCCGAAGGCATAGCCATAGGCGCCGGTCTTCTCCTTGACTGCTTTGGCCGCGGCATAGAGCTCTTCCACGGTCTTGGGCATCTCGGTGATGCCTGCATCGGCCAGCAGCTTCTTGTTCACCACCACCGACCAGGGGCTCATGGTGAGCGGCACGCCATAGGTCTTGCCGTCGACCTGGGCAAAGCTCACCGAGGGCAGCAGGCGGTCACCGAAGCCGCCGTCGGCGATGCACTGGTCGAGTGGCGCGAGCGTACCGGCGTCGATCATCGGTGGCAGCATGGAGGTGAAGGCGGTCATCAGGTCGGGAACCGCGCCGCCGGCGATTTGGGTGGTGGCGACCTTCTCGAAATCGGCGGACGGGATCTGGGTCGGGGTGACCTTGATGCCTTCGGCGGCCTCGAACTGGGCGGTGTTGGTCTTGAACCAGACGCCCACATTGCCCTCTTCCCACATCCAACTGGGCACGCTGAGGGTTTGCGCCTCGGCGGCGCCGATGCACAGGCTCAACGTCACTGTTGCCGCCGCGGATAACAGAATGCGCTTCATTTGCTAGTCTCCCTTGCTTGTAGTGATCGGGGTCCCCGCCCCGCATCAATGCCCGCGTCCAGAGCGACGCGGAGAATACCCCCGGCATCCGCCAGTCGTGCTTTGGCCTCAGGGGGAGTGAGGCCCGACAACCGGACGAAGATCGCGAGCTTGGTGTCATGTCCGGCATCAACCAGGGCCTCGCCGGCCTCGGCGATCGAGCACCCGGTGGCCTGCGCCACGATGCGCACGGCACGAGCCCGCAGCTTCTCGTTGCTGGCCCTGAGGTCGACCATGAGGTTGCCGAACGCCTTGCCCATCTGCACCATGCTGGCGGTGGTCAGCATGTTGAGGATCAGTTTCTGCGCCGTACCCGACTTCAGCCGGGTCGAACCGGCCAGAACTTCCGGCCCCACCTCGGGGGCGATCGAGATATCCGCCTCGTGCGTGATCGGCGAGCCGGGGTTGCAAGTGACCGCGATGGCCGTCGCCCCGAGGCTCCGCGCATAGCGCAGAGCCGACGCGGCATAGGGTGTGCGCCCCGAGGCGGCGAGACCCACCAGCACGTCCTTGCCGCTGAGCGTGATGCGCTGCAAGTCGGCCACGGCGGCGGCTTCGTCGTCTTCGGCCCCTTCGACCGCGTGACGCAGGGCATGGTCGCCGCCGGCGATCAGCCCCACCACCATCGATGCGTCGACACCGAAGGTGGGCGGGCATTCGGATGCATCCAGCACGCCAAGCCGGCCGCTGGTGCCGGCGCCGGCGTAGACCAGCCTGCCACCCTCGCCAAAGGCGGTAACGATACGCTCGACCGCCACCGCGACCTCGGGCAGGACCTTGGCGACCGCAACCGCAACGGTGCGGTCCTCCTCGTTCATCGCCTGCACCAGCTCAATAGCGCTCATGCGGTCGAGACGGTCGGTGCGGGGGTTGCGCGCCTCCGACACCAGGCCATCCAGCTCCGACAGCAGCCTCGGTTCCACCTTGCTTTCCTCCCGTGGCACCGTTCTAGACCGACAGCTGCACCGGCTGGCCGAGGCGAGCCGCCTCGATCAGGGCGCTGATGATCCTGGTGTTGGCGAGGCCATCCTCGCCAGTCGCCAGTACGGGCTTGTCGTGCAGCACCGCCTCGACGAAATGCACCACGGCGTCGAGCACGAAGCCGGTCAGATGCGGCCCGAACGGGGGTACCAGCATGTCCGGGAAGGAGCCTTTCTCGCTGGTATAGAGTTCCATGGTGCGGTTGTGCGACCCGTCGATATTGATGGCGCCCTTGCTGCCGAGGAACTCGAGCTTGAGGTCTTTTACCGTGTTGTAGGTACGCGGCAGGATCCAGGCGTGTTCGAACACGGCGACCGTGCCCTTTGCATACTCCACAGTGGCGACATGGAAATCAGGCGCATCGACGCCCAAGTCCTTGAGTACCCCATCGCGCGAGACGACATAGGCGCGCACCGGCTTGTCATCGAGAATCCAGCCGACGACGTCGATCATGTGGCTGCCCAGAAACCACAGGGCCGACGAATTGCTCGACCACTTCAGCATGTCCTGCGGCACGGCGACGGTGTTGCTCAAACGGGCGTAGACGTAGGACGGCTTGCCGATATCGCCGCGCGCCAGGGCGTCGCGTGCCGCCACCATCGGGGGGTTAGCCCGGTTGTGGAAATCGACCATCAGCTTGACGCCGGCCGTGCGGGCGGCGGCGATCATCGCCTCGGCGTCCTCGATAGTCGTGGCCAGCGGCTTTTCGACCAGGATGTGCTTGCCGGCTTCAACTGCGGCGAGGGTGGCGGCGCGGTGGGCGTGATCGGGTGTGGCGATCGAGACGGCCACCACGTCGGGATCGGCTAGCACCTCGTTGATATCGGTGGTGTACTTGCCGGCGCCATAGGTCTCAGCGATGCGCTTGGCGCGAGCCTCGTCGAGATCGCAGACATACTTGAAGTCCACCAGCGGATGGCGGCTGTACGCCTGAGCGTGCCTCTCTCCAAACAACCCGGCACCAACCAGGGCAAAACCGTTCTTCATACTTTCCTCGTTTCGACATTCAGCGGCGCTTTTGGGTCGCCGGGGACTTCACTTCCGGAATTCAATATGATACCGGTATTATATTGCGGTATCAGGCACAGGGCGAGCAGTTGCGGCAGAAAGCATCGATCTCGGGAGGCCGGTCTTGTCGCTCCAACTCACGCGGGACGGCAGGACCTGCCTGCGACTGCGGGATTCCTCAGGAAACTTCATGCGCCCCACCCGGCGTTGCGTATTCCGTGCTATCGCGGAGGGACTGGTGACCTGGTACTCGGTCATTCCTCCCTCGCGGTCTGATTGTGGTATGATACATGTCCTACAAAACCCGTCAATAGAGCGTCATGGATAAGACCGGTACTCTTGTTGGTCTGCTGTTGGAGCGGATCGAAAGCGGCGAATACCCTGCCGGCGAAGCTGTGCCCTCTGAGCGACAGCTCGGTGAAGAACTCGGCCTGTCGCGCACGACGATCCGCCGCGCCATCGATGACCTGGTGCAACGGGGGCGGTTGCAGCGTCAGCCGGGGCGCGGGACTTACGTTACCGGCGGCATCGCGCCCGCCGAGACGGTAGCCGGCGCGCAGCGCATCGTTTCGGTGATCATTCCGACATTCTCGAACCCGTATTACGGCGAGATGGTCAACGGCATCGAGAAGGAAGCCCGGCGCTACAATCTGCGCGTCATGGTGGGGCAGTCAGAGTACTCGACCGCCAGCGAGAGCTCGCAGGTCGGCCATTCCGCAGCCGATCCGACGGTGTGCGGCGCGCTGGTCGTGCCCAACTCGGTCGAGCAGTCTTCGAGCGGCGTGCAGCAGTTCCTCGCGGCCGGCAAACCGCTCGTCTATATCGGCCGCTGGCCCAAGGGGGCGAACTGCGACGGGGTCTGTGTCGACTACCGCATGGCCGCTCAGCAGGCGGTGGAGCACCTGATCGGGCTGGGTCACCAGCGGATTGCCTATGTGGAGGGCCTGCCGCACCTGCCGGGGTTCTCGCCGTACGACGGCTACGCCGACGTACTGCGAGAGCGTAAGCTTGCTATCAAGCCGGAGCTGGTGCGGTCTTACGATCTGCCATCGGAAGCGGCGGGCCAGCAGTCCGTAGCCGATCTGGTCTCGAGTGGAGCAAAGTTCACGGCGATCTTTGCCCGCAACGACGTGACCGCGATGGGAGTGATTCAGGGCCTCCGCCAAGCGGGACTGCGCGTGCCCCAGGACGTTTCGGTCGTTTCGATCGCCAATAGCCTGTGGTCGCGTTCGCTTGACCCACCGTTGACCAGCGTGAACCCACATCCAGGTGCTGTCGGGCAGCTTGCCATGCGGATGCTGTGCGATCGGCTGGAGGGCGCCTATGCCGGGCCGGCGATCCGCACGACGGTGACACCCGATCTGATCGTTCGGGCGTCGACAGCCGAACCGTCATAGTTGCCTGACGAAGCAGGACTAGAGCATCGACATGGCCGGTATCAGTATCGTCCCGTTCACCGATCTCACCCCGGCGCAGCGGGAGGCGGCCGCCGGAATTCTGGTCGCAGCGCTCGCGCATGTACCGGCTGCGTGGCAGACGCTGGACGAGGCGCGCGAGGAGATCCAAAAGCTCATGGCCGATCCGGAATGGACCGGCCTCGCCGCGGTGGCCGACGAAATCGTCTGTGGCTGGGCCGGCGCGATCGCGAGCTATTCCCATGCCTCTGAACTGCACCCACTGGTCGTCGCGCCCGACAGGCAGGGTCGGGGAATCGGCAAACAACTGGTCAGCGCCATCGAGGACAAGCTACGCGCCGCGGGGGTGCTGACGCTGTTTCTCGGCAGCGACGACGATTTTGGCGGCACCACTGCGTTCGGGGCGGACCTTTACGCCGGTATGCCGGCAATGCTGCGCGATCTCGCCGCGATACCCGACAGCAAGCATCCGCTCGAGTTCTACCGAAAGTGCGGCTTCCGCGTCATCGGCTTTATCCCGGACGCGAACGGGGCGGGGAAACCGGATATCTGGCTGGGCAAGCGGTTGTGACCGGGGGAGGGGCGGCCGGTTTGCCGGCCGCCTGAGGCTTCAGTGATGATGATGCTCGGGCATCGCCTTCAGCGAGTCCTTGGTCCACGAGGTCACGGCATGGATGTCGCCGCTCTCGTCACGCATGAACTCGAGCGCGCTGGCGGGCACTGCCACGGGCTTGGCGCCGATGCCGAGGAAACCGCCGACATCGACGATGATCTCGCTGCTGAGCCCTGCGCCATGGACATGCGAAACCGTGCCGACCTTCTCGTCATCGGCGCCATAGACGACGGCGCCTTCGAGTACGGCCGGAGTGAGTTCGGCGCTACCGAGGCGAATGTGCGTGGAATGGTCCATTTGGGGTCTCCTCTTGGTTGGGGTGTACTTGGGTAACCCTCGCGGGGGCGGACCGTTCCCCTCTTTCTTGGGAGTCTCCGACACCCTGCGCGCTGCTGCCGCAGGCGCGGGGTGAGGTTTCGTTAAGCACGATCTCGCTAGACCGGGCGCGCGCCTTGCTTGCGACGGAAAGCCAAGGGGGTGCCGACCAAAAGGGACCTCGACGTGACTATGGATAATGACACCATCCCGCTGCGCGAGCGGCTTGATTTCGTGCGCCTCGATAGGGCCGCGTTGAACGAGCTGGCGGCGCTGCAGCCGATGCTGGACAGGCAACTGCCGGCGGCGCTGGCGGTGTTTTACGAGCGGCTGGACAGCGTGCCCGAGATGGCGAGCTTCTTCTCAGGCAAGTCGCAGATGGACCGCGCCATGGGGAAGCAGGTCATCCACTGGCAGTCGATCGCCAGCGGTCGCTTCGACGGCGACTACCTGGAGTCGAGCAAGCGGATCGGCGAACGGCACGCCAGGATCGGACTCGAGCCGCGCTGGTACCTCGGTGGCTATGCGCTGATCCTCGAGCAGTTGCTGACCGCGGTGATTACCGAAACCCTGGCCGTGCCGGAGCCGCCACGCCGGCTGTTCGGCAGGGCAGCTGCACCAGTCGACGCCGAAGGCCTGGCGCGAAAACTGTCGGCGCTGGTGAAGGCGGTGCTGATCGACATGGACCTCGCGGTGACGGTGTATTTCGATCGGCTGACCGAGGCGGCAGCGGAGCGCGACCGGCTGGCGTCCGAGCGGATCCGGCGAGCCGTGACGCTGACCGGCAAAACGCTGAAGAGCCTCGCCGACGGCGACCTGACGGCGCGGATCGTGGCGGAGTTCGACGCCGAATTCGAGGACATCAAGCACGATACCAACGCGGTCGCTGACCGGCTGGAGGCGATCGTGCGCCAGCTGCGCAGCACGTCCGGTTCGCTGAAGACCGCGACCGGCGAGATCCTCGCCGGGGCCAACGACCTGTCCGACCGCACCACCAAGCAGGCGGCGACCATCGAGGAGACCTCGGCGGCAATGGAGCAACTGATGGGCACCGTGGCGGCCAATGTTGCAAGCGCCAAGGCGGCGACCGACAGCGCCCGCGCCGTGTCCGACGCAGCCGACGCCGGCACCACGGTAATGGCCGAGGCCAACGATGCGATGGAGCGGATCACCGGTTCGTCGGAAAAAATCGCCAAGATCATCGGTCTGATCGACGACATCGCCTTCCAGACCAACCTGCTCGCGCTCAACGCCTCGGTCGAGGCGGCGCGGGCAGGGGAGGCCGGCAAGGGGTTTGCCGTGGTGGCGGTGGAAGTGCGGCGGCTGGCGCAGAGCGCTGCGGCGGCTTCGGCCGATATCAAGGCGCTGATCGAGCAGAGCGGCGCAGACGTGCGCGACGGCACGGCGCTGGTGGCGGCGGCGACGGCAAAGCTTGCGGCGATCCACGCCTCGGTGCGCGAGAACCAGACCCTGATGGAAAGGTATTGCTGCGGCCAGCGCCGCGCAGGCCGAGGGGATCGGCGAGATCACCGTGGCGGTGCGCCAGATGGACGAAATGACCCAGCACAACGCCGCATTGGTCGAAGAGCTCAACGGCGCCATCGAGCAGACCGAACAGCAGGCGGCCGAACTCGATATGGTGGTGGATCAGTTCACCGTGTCCGATGGGGATGAGGTGCTGCGCCGGGTGGCTTAGGGGCCGCGGGGTGGCCACGAGCATCGAGCTCCCGGCACACCCCCTCCGAGCTCCGCTAGGTCGCTTACGCTCCCAAGCTTCGCTTGCCTCCCCCTTCAAGGGGGAGGTGGGCATCCAGTTTATGGCCGGATCTAGCTACACACACCGGCCGGCACCCTCCCCTTGAAGGGGCAGGGATGGGGTGGGGTGTGCAGCGCGCACGATGCTGCTGGCGTTCCTGGTCCAGCACGCACGAGTCTACTCCGCCGCCTGCGGCATCGCGTTCGGGACCCGCACACCCGACCGTGGCCCTGCTGCCGCGATCAGCGTCGTCACCACGGCCAGCGCCGCAACGAACGCGCCGCCGGCGATGTAGGGCTCCCAGTTGAAGCCCGGCGCCGCCGTGAAGATGGCGGAGACCGCCGCGAGGACAACGCCGCCGCCGATCTGGAACGAGGCGAACAAGAGCCCCGAGGCAAGGCCCGACTTATCGTCTTCGACGTCGGCGAGGGCCGCGACCTGCACCGAGGGGTAGGTGGCGGCGTAGCCGAGGCCAAGCAGCAGCTGCGAGATGACCACCAGGGCGATCGGATCGAACCGGCCGAGGGCGAGCACCCAGAAGACGTAGCCGGCGGCCTGCAGAGCCACGCCGATGGCCATCACCTTGGTGGTGCCGTTGCGCTGCGCGACGCCCGCGAGCCGCGGGGCGAGGAACATCACGCAGGCGCCGCCGAGCGCAAAGCTGAAGCCGGTGGCGAAGGCCGACCAGCCATAGACGTGCTGGTAGTAGAGCGTGGCGAGGAACTGGAAGCCGACATAGACGCCCTGGAACAGGGCGGCGACGACATTGGCGTGGCTGAGCTTACGCCGCCTAAAGATCGACAGCGGCACCATCGGATCGTGATGGCGGGCCTCGACGACGAGGAAGATGACGATCAGCGCGATGGACGCGACGAGCGGCCCCCAAGTGAGTGGCGCAGCAAAGCCGGCGCCCGAGGCATTGGTCACGCCGAACACGAACAGCAGCAGACCCGGCGTGATGGTGATGGCGCCGGCCCAGTCGAACGAAGCGCGCGACTTGCCGCTGTCCTTGTCGGGCGGCAGCACGAACGGCGCGATGAACAGGACGAGGATGGCGACCGGCGCCGCCATCACCAGCGTGGCGCGCCAGGTGAAGACGGTGACCGCCCCGCCCAGCACCATCCCCAGCACGAACCCGGCGGCTCCGGTGGAGGCGAACAGCCCGAGCGCCTTGGCTCGGGCCTGGCCCTCGCCGAACACGCTGAGCAGCAGCGCCAGGGCGGCCGGCGCGGTAAAGGCGGCAGCGATGCCCTTGATCAGCCGGGCGGCGATCAGCGTCGGACCCGAGTCGACGAAGGCGCCGGCGATCGAGGCGGCGGCAAAGATGCCGAGCGCCCAGAGGAAGACGCGGCGGTGGCCGAAGATATCGGCAACCCGGCCGCCCAGCAGCAGGAAGCCGCCATAGCCGAGCACATAGGCGCTCACCGCCCACTGCAGCACATTGGGCTCGAGCCCGAGTTCGGCCTGGATGGCGGGCAGGGCGACGCCGATAGTGGAAACGTCCATGGCGTCGAGGAAGTTGGCGGCGCAGAGCAGGAACAGGGCCAGCCCGGCGACACCTCCGATCTTGGTAGAGGTCATCGAAATTATCCCTTTCGCAATGCCGCCGTCGCGTGAGGGAGGAGCGCCGGCCAGCAGAGGGAGCGGAAACTGACGACCTCCAATCCATATTGCAAATCGATAGTCGGCATGCGAGATATCACTGGCAATGATGAATGACAGTGCCCTTCGCAAGATCGACCTGAACCTGCTGCTGGCCTTTTCGGTGCTGATGCAGGAGCGCAACGTGAGCCGCGCCGCCGAACGGCTGCTGCTCGGCCAGCCCGGCCTTTCGGCCGCACTGAAGCGGCTGCGCGAGGCGCTCGACGACGAGCTGTTCGTGCGGGTGGGGCGTGGGTTGCAGCCGACCCCACGAGCCCTCGATATCGCTCCGGCAATCGAGGATGCGCTGGGCTCGATCGAACGGGCGATCCGCATGCCCGATGCGTTCGACCCACAGAGCTTCGAGGGCACTTTTCGCATCGGCATGTGCGACAACCTCGAAACCGCGTTCTTCGGGCCCCTGGCGGCCCGGATCCGCCGCGAAGCGCCCAGGGCGAAGCTGGTTTCGGTGGCTTCGCACACCCATCACCCCGGCCAGCAGCTCGATGACGGCGACTTCGACCTCTCGGTGTCGGTGCATCCCGAGCCGGCCTCGTGGCATGTGCGCCAGCCGCTGTTTCACCAGAGCTCGGTTTCCATCTACGACCCCTACCAGTTGAAGCTGACGGCGCCGCTGAGCCTCGAGGACTTCACCCGCGAGGCGCATATCGCGGTATCGTTCGAGGGCGACATGGCCGGCGATGTCGATGCGGCGCTGAAGAAACTCGGGCGGACCCGATCGGTGGTGGCGACGGTGCCGCGATTTTCGGCACTGCCGACGGCGCTGAGCGCCATGCCGGCGATCGCCACGATCCCCGAGTCGATCGCGCGCTGCATGGCCTCGCTGCACGGCCTGGCGATCTCGGAGCCGCCGGTGGAGCTCGAGGCGTCGCCGGTGTCGCTCCTCTATCGCCGGGTCGACCGGGTCGATGGACGAGCCCAGTGGTTCCGCCGGGTGTTCGTCGAGGTGGCGCGGCAAGCACTGAAGACCAGCGGCTGCACCTGCGATGTCGCGGCGGCGGCATGAGGGCCGTCTGGGCCGGAAAGGACAACATGACCAGCACGGTCCGCGAATTGCGCCTGGTGATCACCGTCGATGATTTTGAAGAGGCGCTGGCGTTCTGGCGCGACAGCATGGGGCTGAAGGAACAGCTCTCGGTCGGTGACGATGACGGGCATGTGGCGATCCTCGGCGCCGGGATCGCGACGCTCGAGATCAGCGACAAGAAGCATGCCGAGTTCATCGACAAGATCGAGGTCGGCCGCGTTGTGGGCGGGCAGTTCCGCGTGGCGTTGCGCTTCGATGACGTGCCGGCGGCGACCGACCGGCTGGAGGCGGCGGGAGCCAAGGTATTGGGGACGCCCCGGCCGACACCGTTCCGCTCCACCAATTCGCGGCTCGAGGCGCCCGATGGCGTGCAACTGACTTTGTTCGATGCGGAGTAAAGCGTGAGCGACTACCAACTGATTGAGCGGATCCCGACCATCGAGGAATATCGCGAGCTGCGCCGGCTGTCGGGGCTGAGCGGCAAATCCGAGGCGGCGGCGGCGCGTGGCCTGCCCAACACCATCCATGCGGTGGTGATCGAGCACGCCGGCGAGACCATCGGCATGGGCCGGGTGATCGGCGACGGCGGCACGGCCTTCCAGGTAACCGACATCGCCGTGCTCGAAGGGCATCGCGGCAAGGGGCTGGGCAAGCAGATCGTTGCAGCGCTGGTCGATTGGCTCAAGACCAACGCGCCGCCGACCGCCTATGTCAGCCTCATCGCCGACGGCCCGGCCAAGGCGCTCTATGCCCAGTACGGTTTCGCCGAAACCGCGCCGGAGTCGGTCGGCATGTACATGCGGGTGAAGTAACTCCGTTGCGGTCTCGGTAGCTCAGCCGTGGCCCGAAAAACGTGGCTGGAGTCGGAGACGCGGCTCCGCCCGGTCCGATTGAGTGAACGGATAGCTGTCGCGGATATGGGCGTTGAAATACCGCCCCTTCGATGGCGAGTGCCGAAGCGCGTCATACTCGACCGCGGGGACTTCGAAATAGTCGTAACGGCGACCCGAGGGGCGGAACCAGACCGAGAGCGTCTGGGTCTCCGGGTCGTAAGCCATGTCGGCGATCACGGTGGATGGCATGTGGAATCCCTCCATGCCCCTCACAACGCGCCGCACGACCGTCCGTTGCCGAGTTGGCGGGAGCTACTCCAGCTCAGCCACCGAAATATCGACGTCGAGGTCGGGCCAGCGCAGGCCCGTGCCGCCCTCGGTGAAGCGCCAGTTGAGGCGGGCGGCGGGCGGACCGTCACGGAGGCGGGGATAGCGGGTGAGCGGGGCGATCAGCTCGCGCCCGTCCTCGAGTTTGACTTCAAGCGTGGCGGTGCCGAAGCGGACGTCGATGGCCCGGGAGCCGGTCTTGGTCGTCGTGCTCATTGGTCCTCCTCCTCAGAGCATCCAAGGCGCTGTCCGGCAGGATTGGAGCCTCCCGCCTTGAAAGCGCAACAGATCACGGCAAGCCTAGCTGCGTTCCGACGAGCGGAGAAGGTGGGAACTGCGACTGAGTCACGCATCGCAACTCTCATCCCGGCGAGACCGTGACCCATCTGGGCCCGTTCATCCCACATTCAGCCATTTTCCCGCATAACCCTCCGATGACACAGAAACTGACATTGGTGGCGGCCGGCGTGTTGACGCTGGGGCTGGCGTTCGGTGTTGCCGCTCCCGCGGTGGCGCAGGAGTGCCTGTCGAAGCGCGAAATCCAGCAGATGATCGACAACGGCGAGCTGGTGCAGCTGTCGCAGGCGATTGCGCAGTCGGGCGTCGACGGCAAGATCATCAGCTCGCAGGCGCGCGTCTGCATGGTTGGCGGCCAGTGGGAGTGGCAGGTCAACGTCATGGACGAAACTGGCGAAAGCAAACCTGTGAGCTTGCCGGCTCAGTGAAGCCTCACATAAAATCAACGTCGGACGTCTCTCGCGCGTAGGGCCGGCTGTTGCCGGGCGCGGGGGTTGTCGTGGCGGCAATAGGGGACTTTTCGATGCGCATTCTCGTCGTGGAAGACGACACCAATCTCAACCGGCAGCTGAAGGATGCGCTGACGGAAGGCGGCTACGTCGTCGACGTGGCGTTCGACGGCGAGGAAGGCCATTTCCTCGGCGATACCGAACCCTACGACGCCGTAGTGCTCGATATCGGCCTGCCGCAGATGGACGGCCTTTCGGTGCTCGAGGAGTGGCGCCGTGCCGGCAAGAAGATGCCGGTGCTGCTGCTGACCGCCCGCGATCGCTGGAGCGACAAGGTGCAGGGCATCGACGCCGGCGCCGATGATTACGTCGCCAAGCCCTTCCATATGGAAGAAGTGCTGGCCCGCGTCCGGGCGCTGGTGCGCCGGGCCGCCGGCCAGGCCTCGAACGAAATCAGCGCAGGCTCGGTGCGGCTCGACGTGAAAGCCGGCAAGGTGACGGTGGATGGGCACTCGGTGAAGCTCACCAGCCACGAGTTGCGGCTCCTGAGCTACCTGATGCACCACAAAGGCAAGGTGATCTCGCGCACCGAGTTGACCGAGCACCTTTACGACCAGGATTTCGACCGCGATTCCAACACTATCGAGGTGTTCGTCGGGCGGCTGCGGAAGAAATTGCCGGACGATTGCATCCAGACGGTGCGCGGGCTGGGCTACCAGATCGCCGAGGACTGAGGCAGCTTTCGCTGCTGTGCCGTAGGGCGGTGAAGACGGATGGATCCAGCGTGTGGTGCACCCCTCCCCAGCCCTCCCCGTCAAGGGGAGGGTGCCGGCTGGTGGCTTTTGCATGAGCGTGCCTCACCCCCGATCGGCACCCTCCCCCTCGCGGGCAGGGTTGGGGAGGGGGGCGATGAGCCGGTGACCGTGAGCTTTGGGGCGCCCTCTGCTGAGGGAGCGGTGTTCCCGTGACTGACACGCCGGTGCAGCCCGTATCGCAGCGCAAGGGGTCGATTGCCGCCTCGCTGTTCCTCTTGTCGGCCGGCTGGCTGATCGTGGCGCTGGTAGCGACGGCGTTCCTGCTGACCGAGCTCTATTCGCGGGCGCTGGACAACAGCCTCGTGGAGACGCTGGAGTTCCATGTCGAGACGCTGACCGATCTGAGCCTGCTCTCCGATACGCCGAAATCGGACCAGATCAAGGTCGCCGATCCGCGCTTCGACCGCACCGGTTCGGGCTGGTACTGGGCGATCCGCGACGACAAGGGCGAACTGCTCAACTTCTCCAACTCCTATGTCGGCATGGTGCTGGGGCCGTTGCCGGGCGAGTTCGACGCGACCAACTCCAAGTCGGCGGTGCTGACCGACCCATTCAACATCAAGATCCGGGTGATCGAGCGGGCGGTGACGGTGAACGGCATGCCGCTCCACATCATGGTCACCGGCTCGCTCGACGAAATCCTGTCGCTGGTCGACGAATTCCGTGGCCAGACGCTGATCGTGCTCGGCGCGGTGGCGATCATGCTGGCGGTGATGTCGACCATCGTGGCGCGGCTGGCGCTGCGGCCGATCGGGCGGCTGAGGCGCGAGGTGGAGCAGGTGCGCGAGGGCGATGCCGCCTCGCTGACCGGCGCCTATCCGGCCGAGTTGGCGCCGCTGTCCGAAGAGATCAACGAGCTGCTGCGTTCCAACGCGCAGATCGTCGAGCGGGCGCGCAACCAGGTGGGCAACCTGGCGCACGGGCTGAAGACGCCGATCGCTGTGCTGCGCAACGAGGCCAATGCCGAAAAGAAGAACGGCCTTGCGAAAGTCGTGGCCACCGAAACCGAGAAGATGAGCCAGCTGGTCAGCACCTATCTCGATCGCGCCCGGCTGGCGGCGCGCTCGACCGTGGTGGGCAAGAAAGCCGACGCGACGCATGTGATGCTGCGGCTGACCCGGGTGATGCAGAAGCTCAACCCGCAGGTGACGATCGCCATGGTGCGGCCCGACGCCTCGCTGCCGTGGTTCCGCGGCGACGAGGGCGATCTCGAGGAGATGGCGGGCAATCTGCTCGACAATGCCTGCAAATGGGCGAAGTCCTCGATCGGCGTCACCGTGGTGGCCGAACGCAGCGGCGGCGCAGCGAACCTGCTGATCAAGATCGACGATGACGGACCGGGGCTGACCGAGGAGGAAGCGACCAAAGTGTTGCGCCGCGGTGTCAGGCTGGACGAGAAGACCCCCGGTTCGGGGCTGGGCCTGGATATCGTCAAGGAACTGGTTGACGTCTATGGCGGCTCCCTGCAATTGAAACGCTCAGTGCTGGGGGGCCTCCTGGCAGAATTGCGGCTTCCGGCCGCAAAGGTTGCGGGTTTCCGCACTTTCGCCTCAATACGCAAGGAATAAGGGCCTCGGCCACCCTCGAGACCGACATGCAGCAGATCGTCCGCGCCGTCCCCCTCTTCGCCATGCTCCTGCTTGCCGGTTGCAGCATGGGCCCCTCGACCTCTGACGTCGCCCTCGGGCCGACGCTGCCGCAGCCGAACTCGACGCTGGGGACACAGCCGACGATTACGCCGGCTTCGCTGCCGGCTCCCGGCGCGATCCAGTCCGCCAACACCACGATGAACGACGTGAGCGCTTTCCTCGATGCCTCGGTGCTTGGCCAGCTCTCGGCCAAGGACAAGTCGGAAGCTGCGAGCGCCCAGTTCAACGCCCTGACCTTCGGCCGCCCCGGCGCGCCGCGCGCCTGGACCGGCGACAAGGGCACGTCCGGCAACGTGACTGTCGGGCCCTACGTCCGTGTCAACAACATCGACTGCCGCGATTTCACCCACACCGTGACCATCGGTGGTACGCCGCACGCCCGCAAGGGCACGGCCTGCCGCGAGGCCGATGGTACCTGGAGCGTTGCCGGCTGAGGCTCGGCACCGCCGCCGGATGCGTCACTGCCTGCCAGCGATGTGATCGTCCCTGGGCCTTTCGGATAGTCTTTTGTTTACCGTCGCACGCTAGGTTCGAGGACTATCCTCGGACCCTGACGCCCGCCGGTTTTCATGCCCAATACTGCCACTCGTCTTTCATCGTCTGAAACGGCCCGGTCGCAGCGCGCCGTGCGGCCGTTTTTCGGCTTGATCGATGCGGTGGTCGTTCCCGGCACGGCCGGTTTCGATTTCGACGGCGGCGTAGCCGAAGCGCATGCGCAGGGGATCTGGACCTGGATGGTGCGCGATGTGGCGCCCGACCTGATTGACCCCAATGTGGGGGATGAAGACCCCGCGGCGCGCCAGGCGCTCGATCTCCTCATGCCCGAGCTGCTGCAACGCGCCCGCGCCGCCATCGCTGCCGTCGGCACCCCTGACGCGGAGCGCCGGATCCAGCTGCAGATGGGCGGCGACGACGCCTTTCGCCGCGTTGCGGTGGTGCTCAATGCGCTGAAGTGCCGGAGCCTGCTCGACAAGGCCCAGGCCTTCGGCCGCGCCGCCAACGGCATGACCGACGAGACGGCGCTGGGCGTGGCGCTGCAGTCGATGCCGCTCAACGACCATGCCGTCTCGGCGCTGCTGTTCCAGGCGGCGATGGGACAGGTGAGCCACCCCGGCCGGATGATGGCGGCGGCGATTCGCCTTGCCGGCTCGGCCACCGAAGCATCGATGCAGCGCGCCGGCTTCGCGCCGCTGATCGAGGCGATGCTGTCGCATGCGCAGGCGCAGATCCCGGCGCTCGACCAGCACGGCGCCTTTGCCGATATCGATCTGACCTGCCGCGCCATCGACCGCTTCCATCGCTTGATGCGGGCAGTGACCGGCTATGTCGAACTCGGTCGCCTGACTCGTTGGTCGACGGCGGTTGCCGCGCTGACCAAGACCGTGTCGGAACTGGTCGAACCAAAACTGCGCGACGTGTCGCCGAACGTGAACCTGGCGTTGCGCCGCCATTCCGGCCAGGACCGGCTCGACAGCGACCAGGTGCTGGCGGCGCTCAACGGCTGCTACGTGCTGGCGACGATCCGCGATTGCCGCGACTCGCTGGCGCTCAACGCCATGTTCGACCAGACCTGGACCCAGGTGGGACAGGCGCTGGAGATGCACGTGCAGCGCAACCTCGAGCTGTTCCGGCAGAACCCCGGCGACCGGGTGATCGGCGCGCGGCTCGATGCGGCGATCAAGATGGCCGAGCTGCGGTTCAACCCTGATTATGCCGACGTGCTGCGCCGGGCGCGGGAGACGGCCGAGAAGCGGGCGAGCTGAGGTAACTATCAACCGAGTCGCTGGCACCAGCGTTTCATGCCCCTGCCTTCAGCCGCTCTACCAGCCGTGCCGCAACCGCCGTCCCCGCATCCCGCACGTAGAACTCCGCACCTGCTGCCTCAGGCACCCTGCCCATCAGCGCGATGCCGCCATTGGCGCCGGGGCGATGCGGGGCGTAGGTGACGCCGATGGCCTTGAGCGGGTCGCTTTGCTCGGAGTTCTCAAAGATCAGGCAACCCGGTTCGAACGAGCGGGCGTCAGCGGCGGTGAGCGCCCAGATCTGTGGCTTGTCGCCGAATCGGCCAGTGAGATAGCCGGGCGGCGCCGGAACTTCTTCCTCCGGCGCGGGCCGAGCGGAGACGCGCCAGCCGGTGTCGCTGATCTCGCCCGAGAGCGCGCAGCGTTCGGCGGCGACCGAGCCGGCATCACGCGCCGCCATGGCGCCGATATCGACTGCGGCGGCGATGTCACCCAGCCCGAGCTGCACAGCGCGGGTGGCGAGGCCGGAAACGCCATGCTTGCTGGCGGCGGCGGCGCGGCGGGTGATCAGCGATTGGCCGCGATCGAGATAGGTGGCGCCGCGAGCGGAGGGACGGAACGGGGCGACCGGATTGCGGGCATCCGGGGTCTCGAAGGCTTCCTCGATGACGTCGTCGACCACCGGCGGCGCGGCCTTGCCGAGAAAGCCGAGGACGGCCGCCTTGCCGCTGCTGAGCGCCGCAGCCGTGGTGTGAAGGCCGGCCGCCGCGCCGGCCAGCGCGACGGCGGGTAGCGTGCCACGCGGGCCAAGCCAGCCATTTGCCGCATCCCAGGCGGCGGCCCCACCGGCGCGCAGCCATAACAGGATTTCAGGCTGCCAGGCCCCGGCAGCGACCAGTAGGTCGGTCTCGATGGCGCTCGAATCCTGGGCGATCTCGTCGATGGCGACAGCGAACCCGACCTTGAGCCCCGGCTTGTTGCGCTCCAGCGGTTCGGCATGGCTGGGGGCGAGCGCCGAGGCGAGCGTGATGCCGGTGGCCTTGGCGAAATCGACGAAGCGGGAGGTGGTGCTGAGCCGGCTGTCGACGATGCGCAGCACTTGGACACCGGCATCGGCCGCGTGCAGCGCCAGCCGATAGCTGAAGCTGTTGGGCGTGGTGAACAGCGCGCGGCGGCCGGACCAGATGCCGAACCGTTCGGCGCGCTGGAAGGCGGTGAGGGCGCCGACAATGCCCGGCGTGCGGTTGCCGGGAAACAGCGGCAGCCGCTCCAGCGCGCCGGTAGCGAGGATGACGTGCCTCGCGGCGACGACGACGATGCGTGACACCGGGCGGCCCTGCTCGACCACCACCTGGTGCACTTTCAACTGCGTACCGGTGATGGCGAAGGCCTCAGCGCGGGTCAGCGGCGTGACCTGGCCCTTGCTGTCGAGGCTGGCGATCAGCCGTTCGATCGTGGTGTCGGGCGAGGCTTCGGCATCGACAGCGCCGAAATAGCGGATGGTGCCGCCCAGACTCGGGGTGCGCTCGATCAGCACGGCGCGCTTGCCGGCGGCCGAAGCCGCAGCCGCAGCGCTGAGACCCGCGACGCCGCCACCGACGATGGCAAAATCGGTCTCGATGGTTTCGTCGACCGCGCCATTGTGCCAGGGCGGACTTGCCATAGGCGTGTCGCCGAAGCGGTGGTTCAGCGTGCGCGCCGGGCCCAGCAACTTGTGGCGCAGCGCCCCGAGCAGGCCGCCCGAGGCGATCGGGTCGCGGCGCGTGCCGACGGTCACGAGGTTGAGCCCGTTTAGCGCCGGGGTGCGCTCCATCGGCAGCGCGCCGCCCTTGTCGGAGCTGACCAGCGGCGCAAAGCTCTCGTCGAGCGCCAGCGCTTCGTCGCCATGGCGGCCGGCGATCTGGATGCCGTTGGCCAGCGCGGCTGAGAGTACCGTGTCGCCGGCAAAGCCGTGGATCGTCCGGCCATTGAGGCGAAACTGCAGCGGCGCTCTGCGATCGAGCTCGGCGCCGCCCAGGCCGTGCGGCGCATCGCCGGGGAGACGGTCGCCATGCTCGCTCACGCCGGCACCGCCAGCTCGTCAGTCCCCAGAAAGTCGGCGGCCAGGTAATCGGCTGCAAGCAGGCGCTGGTTGCCGCGGCTTGGGCCGCGCGCCGCGAACCACTCGGCTTCATCCGCCGGGGCGGTTCCGGCAATGTAGCGCGCCAGCGCCGGTGCAAGAAAGGCGGCGGCGGGGCCGAGGGCGGCGAGGACCAGCGCTTTGTGGCCACGCGCCGGACCGATAAAGGGCGCGCCATCACTGGTGCGCAGGCTGCCGGCCACGGTTTCTCCGGCGAGACGCAGCGCATCGCCGCGGGAGACGGCACTGCCAAGCCGGGCGCGGGCCGTGGTGGGATCGCCGGCGAGCAGCGCCGAGACGCTGACCTTGCCGTCCTGTACCAGCGACACACCGCGATCGAGGAACGACACATAGGCGGCGGGAAGGGGCTTGGCCGCATCGAGCAGCATGGCAGCGCCGGTCACGGCCTCGAGGCTGCGGTCGCGCGCCTCCGCGGGCAGGTGCTCAAGCACGGCATCGTCGCCGGCGAGGATCACCTGGGCTGCCTCGACGCTGTGGCCGGCGTGGACGATCCGCGCGGTACCGTCCTTGCGCAGCGTCAGCTCGGTATCGGCGCGATCGAGGTGGCGCACCTCGTGTTTCGACAGCCAGCTTTCGAGCACAGGCTCGAGCCGGCCGTGGCCGAGCAGGTGGACATCGCGCACCCTGAGCATCAAGCCCTCGGCAATGGCCCGGTCGACAACCGGCTCGACCGCGTAGCCGAGTGCGATGGCGAGATGGCGGAAATGGCCGAGCGCGGCGATGCTTTGCGGCGCCTCGGCAATGAACAGTGGATCGCTGCGACTGACGAGGCCCTTGCCCCAGCTGGTGACCAGCTTGCTGGTCTCGGCGGCCGCGCGCTTCATGAGGATCAGCGTTTCCGGACGGGTGACCGGCGCGATCGAGATGTCGATGCTGCGCTGCAGCCGGAACGGCGAGAATGGCTCACCAACGAGGCAGACGCGTCGTTTATGCTCGATGGCGAGCAGGCCCGCCAGCAGCCCGGCAAGCGGGGTGGAGCCGAGCACCAGATAGTCGTATCTGTCGTCGGCCATGGGATCAGCGAACCATCGTCTGGGCTGCGGCAATGCGCCTCCCACACATCGATGTGTGCGGGTGCATAAATTGCCCGAATGCCTTTATAGATCGGGCGCGTTTCCGCACCTTCGCATGAGGCAGAGCCCTGCACATGATATTTTGGTCGCTCGCTTTTGTGGTCACTGCCGTCGCCTGCGCCGCGCTCTATTATGCGGGGGCCGGGCGAAGGGTCAACGCGACTGCCACTGTTGTAGACAGCCCTGAGATCGCACACCTGAAGCTGCAGCTGAAGGAGATCGAGTCGGACCTCGCCCTGGGACGCCTCGGTGCGCCCGAAGCGACTGCGGCGAAGGGCGAACTGGCGCGGGAGTTGATGCGGTTGAACGCCACGACGAAGGCGGCTACGGACCCGGGCACGCGTCGCGGCATCGTCGCCGCCGCGGCGGTGGTGACGGCGGTGCTGGCGTTCGGCGTCTACGGTGCGCTTGGTCGTCCCGACCTGCCGGCGCAACCGTTGGCCGAACGGCAGGACGTGCCGCCGCCCGAGATGACGCTCGACGATGCGATCGCCCGGATCGAGGCGCAGCTGAAGGCCAAGCCCGAGGATCTGCGCGGCTGGACGGTGATCGCGCCGGCCTACATGCAGATGGGCCGCTTCGCCGATGCCGCCAACGCGCTGCGCAAGGCGATCGAGCTCGATGGCCCCACCGCCGACCGTGAGACCGATCTCGGCGAAGCGCTGATGATGGCCAATAACGGCAACGCCGCCGGCGAACCGCTGGCGCTGTTCCGCAGCGCCTCGAACCGCGACGTCACCCATGTCCGCTCGCGCTACTATCTCGCCAGCGAAGCCGCCCGCGAGGGCGATTTCGAGACCGCCAGAACCGAGTGGCAGGGGCTACTGAAGCTCAGCAAGGGCGGCGAAGCCTGGGTGGCCAACGCCGAAGCGGGCCTGGCCGCGGCGGAGGCCGGGCTGGGCGGCGACATGCCGGCCAATGCCGACATCGCCGCCATGGTTGAAGGGCTGTCGAGCCGGCTCGACCAGGGCGGCGGTACGATCGAGGAATGGACCCGGCTGGTGCGCTCGCGGCTTGTGCTGGGTCAAACCGACCTGGCGCAACAGGCCTATGATGCGGCCCGCAAGGCCTACCCGGCGGCGGCCGAACGCGCGGAACTCGATGTTCTCGCAGCGGACAATGGATTGGTAGCAAGCAATTGACCCGTAAGCAGAAACGCCTCGCCATCATTGCCGGTCTGGGCGCCGTCCTTGCCTTTGCCGCGACGTTGATCTTCGTGGCGATGCGCGACCAGATCGTGTTCTTCTATTCGCCGAGCGAAATTCACGAAAAAGCCATCGCCGCAGGCACGTCGGTTCGCCTGGGCGGGTTGGTGAAGGAGGGGTCCTGGAAGCGCGTGGGCGAGACCTCCGACTTCGTGGTGACCGATGGTCAGACCGAGATGGCAACGCATTATGTCGGGCTGCTGCCCGATTTGTTCCGTGAGGGGCAAGGTGTAGTGATCGAGGGCAGCGTCACGCCGGACGGCACGTTCGCTGCCACGAACGTGCTGGCCAAGCACGACGAGAACTACATGCCCAAGGAACTGGTCGAAGAACTGAAGAAGCGCGGCGAGTGGCAGCGCGAGGGGGCTCCGCTGTGATGGTGCCCTGCAGTTTCCGCAACCACTCGGTGCAGGTGGCGACACGGGCGCCAGCGGGAGCCCGCACATGAGCATCGAGCTCGGCCATTTCGCCCTTGTTCTGGCATTCGCCATCTCGACCATCTCGGCCATCGTCGGGCTGATCTTCTGGAAGCGCGAAGCGCTGGCCGGCTATCTGCAGCAGGGGGCGGTGCTGCAGTTCGTGCTGGTGGCGGCGGCGTTCGCGGCGCTGATCCAGGCCTTCGTCGTTTCCGACTTTTCGCTGAAGCTCGCCTATGAGCACGCCAATTCGGCACAGCCGTTGATCTTCAAGATCACCGCGGTGTGGGGCAACCACGAAGGCTCGATGCTGCTCTGGGTGCTGATCCTGGTGATCATGGGCGCCGCGGTTGCCGCCTTCGGGCGCAGCCTGCCCAAGGACCTGCTGACCCTGGTGCTGGCGGTGCAGAGCCTGATCGCCGCGGCTTTCACCGGCTTTACCCTCTTCACCTCGAACCCGTTCCTCCGGCTGACGCCGGCGCCGTTCGAGGGGCAGGACCTCAACCCGATCCTGCAGGATATCGGCCTCGCAATCCATCCGCCGCTGCTTTACCTCGGCTATGTTGGTTTTTCGGTCTGTTTCAGCTTCGCCATGGCGGCGCTGATCTCAGGCCGCATCGACGCCGCGTGGGCCCGCTGGGTGCGGCCATGGACGCTGCTCAGCTGGTGCTTCCTGACGCTCGGCATCGCCATGGGCTCCTACTGGGCCTATTACGAACTCGGCTGGGGCGGCTGGTGGTTCTGGGATCCGGTGGAGAATGCCAGTTTCATGCCGTGGCTCGCCGGCACCGCGCTGCTCCATTCGGCGCTGGTGATGGAAAAGCGCAACGCGCTGAAGATCTGGACGATCTTTCTCGCCATCATCACCTTCTCGCTGAGCCTGCTCGGCACCTTCATGGTGCGCTCGGGCATCCTCACCTCGGTGCACACCTTCGCGTCCGACCCGACGCGCGGCATGGTAATCCTGGCGCTGCTCGCCGCCTTCATCGGCGGCGCCTTCTCGCTGTTCGCTTTCCGCGCTTCGACGCTGCGCGTGGGCGGGCTGTTTGCGCCGATCAGCCGCGAGGGGGCGCTGATCCTCAACAACCTGTTCCTCGCCACCGCCACCGTGGCGGTGCTGGTGGGAACGCTCTACCCCCTGCTGCTCGATGCGCTGGTCGGCGAGACCATTTCGGTGGGCGAGCCGTTCTTCAACCTGACCTTCGGCGTGATCATGGCCCCGCTGCTGATCATTCTGCCGTTCGGACCGTTCCTCGCCTGGAAGCGCGGCGACGTGATCGCGGTGACGCAGCGGCTCGCCGGGGCCGCAGGCCTGGCGCTGTTCGCCGCGGTGCTGTGCTTTGCGCTCACCGGTGGCGAGGTGTCGCTGGCGCCGCTCGGCCTGCTGCTCGGCTTCTGGGTAGCGTTCGGCGCGCTGGCCGAACTGATCGATCGGGCGAAGTTCTTCCGCACCGATGTCGTCACCTCGTTCAAGCGCCTGTTCGGCCTGCCGCGCACGGCATGGTCGACGGCGATCGCGCATTTCGGCATCGGCGTCACGGTGATCGGTATCGTTGCGGCCACCGCCTGGCAGCAGGAACTGGTGACCACCATGGTGCCGGGACAGGGCGTCGTGATCGCTGAGCACCAGGTGACGTTCGAGGGCATGGAGCATGTCGAGGGGCCGAACTTTGTCTCCGACACCGGCCGCTTCGCCATCCGGGCTCCGGGGGGTGGGGTGCGCACCGCGCTGGCCGAACGACGCGTCTACAATGCCAGCGGCCAGCCGACCACCGAGGCGGCGATCGAGACTTATGGCTTCAGCCAGCTCTACGTGCAGCTGGGCGAACCGCAGGCTGACGGCAAGTCGGTGGTGCGGCTCTGGTACAAGCCCTACGTCACACTGATCTGGCTCGGCTGCCTGTTGATGGCCGGCGCCGGCTTCCTGTCGCTGAGCTACCGCCGGCTGCGCATCGGCGCACCGCGACCGGCCGCCACCCGGGCTGCTGCAGAATGAGGGCGCTCATTGCCCTCATGCTGCTGGTGCTGCTGAGCGCCCCGGCGCTGGCGGTGCGTCCCGACGAGGTGCTGGCCGATCCGGTGCTCGAAACCCGGGCCCGCGCCATCTCGGAAGGCTTGCGCTGCCTCGTCTGTCAGAACCAGTCGATCGACGATTCCGACGCCGACCTGGCGCACGACCTGCGCGTGCTGGTGCGCGAGCGGCTGACCGCGGGAGATAGCGACCAGCAGGTGCGGGACTATCTCGTCGCCCGCTACGGCGAATATGTGCTGCTCAACCCGGTCATGGCGCCGCATACGGTGCTGTTGTGGATCGCCGCCCCGGCGGTTCTGGTGATCGGCGGCATCGTGGTGTTCATCGGCGCACGACGCAAACGCGCCGCCGGCCAGACCGCGCTGACCGAAGACGAAGCCAAGGCGCTCGAGGAACTGGAGCGCTGAGCGCTAGTGCGCGCCAAACAGGATCGGCACGGTCGCTGCAACCAGCAGCACCGCCGCGCCGATGTTGAAGGCCGTGGCATAGGCCGGCTGGACGAGGAAGCGGCGCAGCGCGGCCCCGCCGGCGGACCACACAGAAACACAGGGGATCGAGATCAGCGCCATCGCCGCCGCCGCGAGCCCCAGGTTCAGCGCATAGCCGTCGGCCGGCAGATAGGTGGCGGCAGCGCCGGTGGTGATGGCCCAGGCCTTGGGGTTGATCCACTGGAAGGCGACTGCTCCGGCAAAGCCGAGCGGCGGACGCTCGTCCGCCTCGACATCGATCGGCCCGCTACGCGCGATCTTGATCGCCAGCCAGACCAGATAGGCGGCGCCCGCCCAGCGCATCGCATCGTGCAGCGCCGGAAACGACTGCAGCAGCGCGCCGATGCCGAGCCCGACCGCGATCAGCTGCAGCGCGACGCCCACGGCGATCCCCGCGACCAGCGGCATCGAACGGCGGACGCCGACCCGCACGCCCGAAGCGAGCGCCATCATGTTGTTGGGCCCTGGGGTGCCGGTAAGCACGACGCAGAAGATCAGGAAGGGGATGAGGATAGCTGGATCGGTCATGGCCCGGAGAGTACAGCGGCCGATAGGGTGTGGTGTTGCAATCTGCAGCGCCATCCGGCAGTACTGTGCAACAAATGAATAGTCTTGACCGCATTGACCAACAGATATTGCGTGAGCTGCAGCGTGACGCGCGCATCCCGAACCTGCGCCTGGCGGAGCGGGTAGGGCTGTCGCCTTCGGCCTGCCTCAGGCGGGTGCAGGAACTGGAGCGGAGCGGCATCATCAAAGGCTACCGCGCCGTGCTCGACCGCTCGCGGCTGGGCGCCGGGTTTCGCGCCTATGTGTCGGTGGGCCTCTCCAGCCACACCAAGGCCAGCCAGGAGGCGTTCGAAAAGGCGGTTGCGCTATCGCCCGAGGTGGTCGAGTGCCACAACGTCACCGGTTCGATCGAATACCTGCTGCGCATCGAAGTCGCCGATATCGAAGCCTACAAGGCGTTTCACACCGACGTGCTGGGGACACTCCCGACGGTCAGCGCGATCACCACTTTCGTGGTGCTGGGCTCGCCCAAGGATGAGCGGGCTTAGGCTAGTCTTGGGGCTCGATCTCTCCGACATCTCCCCCGCCAAGGGGGAGATGAAGACCGATAGGTCCGACGCTTGTCGCGACTCGGCGCGCAGCGCTACGCATTCCCCGTGTCCCTCCCCGACCTGCTCCCCGCCGATCTCGAACTCACGCTGGCGCTGGCGCTCATCCTGTTGAGCTTCGTCACCTCGCTGATCACCGCCACGTTCTCGCTGGGCGGCGGCACGCTGATGGTGGCGGTGCTGGCGCTGGTGTTCCCGCCGCTGGTCGTGGTGCCGCTGCATGGCGCCATCCAGCTCGGCTCGAACAGTGGGCGGGCATTGGTGCAGCGTGCGCATATCCAGTGGCCGCTGGTGCTGTGGCTGTCGCTTGGTGGAGCGATCGGCACCGTTGTCGGCGGGCAGTTCGCCAGTCTCTTGCCTGCGACCGCGCTGCAGATTGCCATCGGCGCTTTCGTGCTGCTCACCACCTGGCTGCCGCAACCCAAGATCGTCGGCCGCTCGCGACTGGCGCAGGTGATCGGCGGCGGGGTGATAGCCGCGGTGTCGATGGTGGTCGGAGCCACCGGGCCACTGGTCGCGGTTTTCATCAAGGGGCTGGCCGACCGACGGCAACTGGTCGCCACCCACGCCATGCTGATGACGCTGCAGAACAGCTTCAAGGTGGCGATGTTTGTGGCTATCGGCTTTGCCTTCGCCGCTTACCTGCCGTTGATCGGCGCAATGATCGCTTCGGGCTTCGTCGGCACCGCGATCGGCAGCAGGCTGTTGGTGAAGGTGCCCGAGGCGGCATTTCGGTGGGGCTTCAAGCTCGTGCTGACGCTGGTGGCGCTCGATCTGCTGCGCGAGGCGCTGTTCTGACCGCTTGGCAAGCGTTCGGGAACATTACCGATAATTAACGCCCGGGTCACCGTGCAGAAAGGCGACTGGCTCCATATCTCTGGCCCATCAAGAGTGCCTGACTGAAGGAGATCATCATGCCCTCGACTAAGTTCAACGCTCGCCGCTGGCTCGGGGCTTCGGCTCTGGCGATCCTCGCCGGCATCGGTGGTGGTACCGCCTTCGTTGCAGCAACCGCCCCCTCTACTGCCCAGACTGCTACCCTGGTTCCCGCCGCGCAGATCACCGCGCCGGCCGTGACCAACGCCCCGAACTTTGCCGACCTCGTCGAGGCGGTGAAGCCGGCGGTGGTCTCGATCATCGTCGAGGGTGGCGAGAAGGCCGATGCCCGCGACCTGCAGCGCGGTGGCCCGCAGTTCAAGTTCGATTTCCCGGATCTGCCGAACGATCATCCGTTCCGCGACTTCTTCGAGCAGTTTGGTGAGCAATTCGGCCAGGGCGGCCGTGGCGGCCCCGGCGATGGCCCGGCGCGTCCGCAGGCGCCGCGCAAGTTCATGGCGGCCGGTTCGGGCTTCGCCATCTCGGCTGACGGCTACATCGTCACCAACAACCACGTCGTCGACAACGCCGACAAGGTGACCGTGGTGTTCGACGACGGCAAAGAGATGACCGCCAAGGTGATCGGCACCGACGAGAAGACCGATCTCGCGGTGGTCAAGGTCGATGGCGTCACCGACCTGCCATTCGTCAAGCTGGCCGATAACGAAGTGCGCGTCGGCGAGTGGGTGGTGGCCGTAGGCAACCCGTTCGGCCTTGGCGGCACCGTGACCGCCGGTATCGTCTCGGCCCGCGGCCGCGACATCGCCGGTTCGGCTTATGGCGATTTTCTGCAGATCGACGCGGCGGTGAACACCGGCAACTCCGGTGGTCCGGACTTCAACCTCCAGGGTGAAGTGGTCGGCGTGAACACCGCCATCTTCTCCCCCAATGGCGGCAATGTCGGTATCGCCTTCGCCATCCCGGCCAGCGTCGTCAAGCAGGTGACCGGCCAGTTGATCCAGAGCGGCACTGTGACCCGCGGCTTCCTCGGCGTCGGCATCCAGGACGTCAACCGCGACATCGCCGACAGCGTCGGCCTGAAGGATGCGGCTGGCGCACTGGTCACCGAACCCACCAAGGACAGCCCGGCCGATAAGGCCGGCGTCAAGTCGGGCGATGTGATCACCGCGGTGGATGGCCAGGCCGTCAGCAACGCGCTCGACCTGAGCCGTACCATTGCCGGCAAGAACCCCGGCACCGCTGTGGAACTGTCGGTGTGGCGCGACGGCAAGGAGCAGAAGATCTCGGTGACCCTGGGCAAGCTCGAAGAGACGGCCAAGCCGTCCGAAGAGCAGCAGCAGGCTCCCGCCGAGGAACCGGCCGCTCCGGCTCCGACCAGCGTCGGCCTGACCCTCGTGCCGAACTCGGGCGGTGAAGGCCTGCTGATCCAGGACGTCGATCCGAACTCGGCTGCCGCCGAGAAGGGCTTCGCCGTGGGCGACACCATCCTCGAGGTCAACAACCAGGCCGTGTCGTCGGTCGCCGACTTCGAGAAGGCCGTGCAGGGCGTCAAGGACGCAGGCCGCAGCACCGCGCTGGTCAAGGCGCAGCGTGACGGCAACACGCGCTTCATCGGCCTGCCGATCACCGAAGCCAAGTCGTAATCACTGCCGGGCTCCGGGGCATCTGCTCCGGGGCCCGTTCCCTTACGTCGTCCTCGCCAAGACCGGGATCCGCAAGGGTTCCGGTCTTTGCCGGAATGACGCAGAATAGCGTGGGGCTAGCGACATGAAGATTCTGCTGATCGAAGACGACCGCGAGGCCGCGAGCTACCTGATCCAGGCGCTCGACGAAGCGGGTCATATCACCCACCATGCCAGCGACGGCGAGACCGGCTATGCCATGGCGTCGTCGATGGATTACGACGTGCTGGTGGTCGATCGCATGTTGCCGCGTCGCGACGGCCTCTCCATCATCGAGAGCCTGCGCGCCGAGGACGACAAAACCCCGGTGTTGATCCTCTCGGCACTGGGCGAGGTCGATGACCGGGTGACCGGGCTGCGCGCCGGCGGCGACGACTATCTGGTCAAGCCCTACGCATTTACCGAACTGCTCGCGCGCATCGAAGTACTGGCCCGCCGCTCGTCGCCGGCCGAGGCCGCGACCAGTTTCGAGGTCGGTGGGCTGGCGCTCGATCGGCTCAGCCGCAAGGTGGAGCGCGACGGCGAGCAGATCCTGTTGCAGCCGCGTGAGTTCCGTCTGCTCGAATACTTGATGAAGAATGCCGGCAAGGTGGTGACCCGCACCATGCTGCTGGAGAACGTCTGGGATTATCACTTCGACCCGCAGACCAACGTCATCGACGTGCACATGTCGCGGCTTCGCGCCAAGATCGACAAGGGCCACGCCAACCCGCTGCTGCACACCATCCGCGGTGCGGGCTACATGATCCGCGACTGACGATGTTCAGGCTCGCCCAGCTCTGGCGCACGACGACCGTGCGCCTCACCGCGCTCTTCATCGCAATCTTCGTGATCTTCGCGGTGGTGCTGCTCGGGCTGATCACCTGGCAGACCTCGGTACAACTGCAGCGTCAGCAGACCGACGCCATCGACCGCGAAGCGGTCCAGTTCAGGCGGCTCGACAGCGACGGCGGCTTCCGCGCCACCATCATCGCGGTGCAGCGGCTGGCGAGCCAGCCGGGCCCCGGCATCTACTACCTCGCCGATCCCGCCGGCCAGTTGATCGTCGGCAACGTCACCGACCTGCCGCCTGAAGTGCTGGCCGAGCCCGGCACCTACAGCTTCAACTATTCCAAGCCCCGGCTGTTCGACGATCCGGACAGCGAGGCCGACGACCCGACGCCGCAGCGTCAGGGCTATGCCATGGTGCGCTCGGACAAGCTGCCCAGCGGGCTGATCCTCGTGGTCGGGCGCGACATAGTCGAGCGGCGCGGCTTTACCGCCATCGTGCTGCAATGGTTTGCGGTGGGCGCCGGCGGCATCCTGCTGTTCTCCCTGGTGGCCGGGGTGCTGACCGCGGTGCGGGTGCTGCGCCGCATCGACACCATCTCGTCGACCTCCAACAAGATCATGTCAGGCAACCTGTCGGAGCGCGTGCCGGTCACCAGGCGCAACGACGAATTCGACGCGCTCGCCACCAACCTCAACCTCATGCTCGACCGTATCGAAAAGCTGATGCAGGGGATGAAGGAGGTGACCGACAATGTCGCCCACGATCTCAAGACCCCGCTGACGCGGCTGCGCAACCAGGCAGAATCGGCATTGCGCGACGGCCAGGGCGAGGAGACCCGCAAGCAGGCGCTCGAGACGACGATCGAGGAGAGCGACAAGCTCATCAAGACCTTCAACGCGCTGCTGATGATCGCGCGCGCCGAGGCCGGCACGCCATCGGGCGCACTGAGCGAGATCGACCTGAGCGCGGTGGTGACCGACGTCGCCGAACTCTACGGCCCATTGGCCGAAGACGAAGGGCTGACCATCGAGACCGACATCGCCGAGGGCATCAGGATCAACGGCAACCGCGAACTGCTCGGGCAGGCGCTGGTGAACCTGATCGAGAACGCGCTGAAATACTATGAGCCCGAGGCGGGGAAGGCCGGTCGGATCACCGTCAGCCTCAGGCGTGACGGCAGCCGGGTGCGCATCGACGTGGCCGATAACGGCCCAGGCATTCCGGTCGAAGACCGGGGCAGGGTGATCGAACGCTTCGTGCGACTGGAAAAGAGCCGGACCGAGCCCGGATCGGGATTGGGCCTGTCCCTGGTCGCCGCAGTGGCGCAACTGCACAAAGGCGAGCTGCGGCTCGAGGACAATTTGCCGGGGGTGCGGGCAGTCATCGACCTGCCGGCCTGAGAGCGCCAAACTCCATGCAATTTGCGATGGTCTCGTAAACCTGTGGAGACGGAAGCCATGGCAAGAGGCAAGCATGACCACCTTCGTTGTCCACATACCGGCCGCAGAAGTCCACCGGTTCTACATGTTCGATCAGGGCGCCGTGCAAAGGGTGCCCTCACCTCATGTGGTCAGTCTCCGGCCGGACCGCTCGATCATGGTCGTGCGCACCACCTTCCGCACCGTTAGCAAGATGGCCAAGATGTTCCCCGACTGGCATTTTCAGGCACTGCTCGGGGCTTAGTGGGCCTGGCCTTCGACACATCCACCGGCTGTCATCCCTGCGAAAGCTGGGCCCCAACTATCCGCCGGCGCGAGCTGCGAAATGGGTCCCTGCTTTCGCAGGGATGACACCTGGTGGTTGAGGCACCACCGTGCGCATCAGGCACTGGGTCAACCTCAATGCGCGGTCTGTACCGAGGTCTCGCCGATGCCGATGCCGGCGACTTTGCCGCCCTTGATCACATAACCGATATACTGGGCGATGTCGGAGTAGCCGCCCGGGCGGTCGGAGCGATAGGCGATCTTGCTGCCCGAAGCGGCGCCGAAGGTGGCCTTGAGCTCGGCGGTGGAGGCGCCGAGGCCCGGGATGCCGAAATTCGGCGCGGTGAGCCCAGCGGGTGCAGCGTCGCAGCTCTTTGATGGTTTGCTGGCGACCTCAGCCGCCACCATCATCACGAACTCGTATCCGCCAAGCGCGTTGGAGATGAACCACATATTGGCGCCCTCGGCGCCGTAGCACAGCCAGTCGGCGCGGCCGGCGCCGTCGCCCTCGCGCCGGATCGTGCCGCCGAAGGCCTTCTGCACGTCCTTGAGCTTGGTGCGCTGCAATTGCACGGTCAGCTTGCCGACGCCGATCGCCTTGACCGGTGCCTTCTCGATATTGGCTTTGCTGAAGTTGAAGCTGTTGCCGAAGATCGTCTGGCCCATGCCGTCGAGACCGGCAGCGGAGGCGGGGACGGCAGGGAGGACGAGAGCGGCCAGAAGGGTGGCAATAAGGGCGGCAATACGGGTGCGCATGCGGGGCTCTTCGGATTTGGCTGGCGCGGGAACATAGCGATGCCGATGCCGAAATCCAGTGACTTTTAGGCTTAGCTAACCATGACCGGCCGGTCACGACGACGAAGGCCCATATGCGCTGAGTTGTGCGATCGGTGCACTCACCACCCAACGGCGCCTCAAACTCGCTGTCATCCCTGCGAAAGCGGACCCAACTCGCAGCTGGCACGGGGAGGCGAAATGGGTCCTTGCTTTCGCAGGGATGACAGCCGTCCGTAACTCAGCGCATAGGGCCGGAGCCTCGGACCGTCATCTCAGCATGGATTCCGGCCTGCGCCGGAATGACATCCGGGGTGGGGCAGGGTATCGAGGGGACATGAAAGTCGCGCTCGAAACCCTTCTTGCTTCAGCCCCTTACCTCAGCGGCCTCGCCGATCGCCATGCCGACTGGTTCGCCGCAGCCAAACAGCTGTCGCCCGATATCGCACTGGCGGCGGCGCTCGATCAGGTGGCGAAGGTCGGACAGGAGGCTGCGACCGAGGACGAGATCGGGCGCGAGTTGCGCATCGCCAAGGGGCGTGTGGCGCTGCTGGCGGCAGTGTCCGAAGTCGAGGGGCGTTGGACCACGGCGCAATCGACCGCAGCGCTCTCCGATCTTGCCGATGCGGCGCTCGACGCGGGGCTCGAGGTGCTGCTGCGGCTCGCCGCGGCGCGCGGGCTGACCGAGGCGACGGCAGCCAATTCGGGGCTGGCGCTGTTCGCGCTCGGCAAGCATGGCGGGCGCGAGCTTAACTATTCGAGCGACATCGACATCGTCGCCTTCTTCGATCCCGAGCAGGGGACGGTGAAGGAGCGAGGCGAGGAGACCAAGTTCTTCACGCGCATCGTGCAGCGGCTGGCGAGCCTGATGCAGGACCGCACCGAGCACGGCTATGTGTTCCGCACCGATCTGCGGCTCCGCCCCGACCCCGGCGCGACGCCGGTGGCGCTGCCGACAGAGGCGGCACTGGCCTACTACGAGAGCCGCGGGCAGAATTGGGAGCGGGCTGCCTGGATCAAGGCGCGGCCCTGCGCCGGCGACAAACAGGTGGGGCAGCGGTTCCTCAAAGACCTCGCCCCCTATGTGTGGCGCAAGCACCTCGACTTCGCCACCATCGCCGACATCCAGGCGATGAAGCGCCAGATCAACATCACCAAGAATGTCGGCGATGCGCGGGTCGCCGGGCACAACGTCAAGCTCGGGCTGGGCGGCATTCGCGAGATCGAGTTCTTCACCCAGACCCAGCAATTGATCGCCGGCGGGCGCGACCAGGCGCTGCGGGTGCGCCCGACGGCGCTGGCGCTGAAGGCGCTCGCAGGGGCCAACTGGATTTCGAAGCGGGCGGCCGAGGATCTGACTCGGATCTACTGGTTCCTGCGCGGCGTCGAAAACCGGCTGCAGATGCTGCGTGACGAGCAGACCCACGTGATGCCCGAGGCCGAAGCCGATATCGCAGTGATCGGCACGCTGATGGGCGAGCCGAAACTGCAAGCGTTTGAAACGGCTTACCGGGCGGCGTTGAATCAGGTTGTCGGGTACTACTCCGACCTTTTCGCCGAGGGCGAGAGCCTGGCGGCGGGTGGCGGTAACCTGGTGTTCACCGGCTCGGACGACGACCCGGAGACTATCGAGACGCTGAGCGGCATGGGCTTTAAGGACCCGTCCAGAGCCATCGCCACGGTGAAGAAGTGGCACTATGGCAGCTACGCCGCGACCCGCGCCGCGGCGGCGCGGGCGCATCTCACCGAACTGCTGCCGGCATTGCTCTCGACCATCTCGGGCGCCGGCAATCCGGACGAGGCGCTGGCGCGCTTCGACGATTTCCTGTCGCGGCTGCCTTCGGGCGTGCAGCTCTTCGCGCTGTTGCGCAACCACGAGAACCTCCGGAGCCTGCTCGTCGCGCTGATGGCCTCGGCGCCGCGCATGGCCGACGCGGTGATCCACCGTGCGCATGTGATGGACGGGCTGATCGACCCCGCCTTCGCCGACGACGTGCGGCGACGCGAGACGCTGCTCGGCAAGATCGAAGCGTTCTTCGCCGATGCGCGCGACTACCAGGACGTGATCGACCGGGCCCGCATCATCGGCCAGGAGCAGATGTTCCTGATCGCCGCGGGCTTGCTGGCCGGCTCGATGGATGCGGCGCGGGCAGGGGAGCAGTTCACCACCCTGGCCGAGGCGCTGCTGACCCGGCTGTTCGATGCGGTGCGGCGCGAGTTCGAGAAGCGGCATGGTGTGGTGCCCGGCGCGCGCGTGGCGCTGCTCGCCTTCGGCAAGATGGCGAGCCGCGAGATGACGGCGCGTTCCGACCTCGATTTCATCATGCTTTACGACACCGCCGGCGCCGACGAGTCCGACGGCGAGAAGCCGCTGGCGGCAAGCCAGTACTACGCCCGGCTGACGCAACGGCTATTGGCGGCGCTGAGCGCCCCGACCTCCGAGGGGGTGCTCTACGAGGCCGACATGCGGCTGCGGCCCTCCGGCAATGCCGGCCCGCTCGCCACCAGCCTTGCCGGCTTCATCCAGTATCACCACGAGAGCGCCTGGACCTGGGAACACCTGGCGCTGAGCCGGGCCCGCGTCGTCTACGCCGACGGAGAGCTCGGCGCCAAGGTCGATGCCACGGTAGCGGAGATCCTGGGCCGGCCGCGTGACGCGGCAAAGACCATCGATGACGTACTGACCATGCGCGCCCTGATGAGCAAGGAGCGGCCACCGCGCCATGCCTTCGACCTGAAGCTGGCTGCGGGCGGGCTGGTCGACCTCGAGTTCATCGCGCAGTCGGCGCAACTTGTGGCCGGCGACGCGGTGGCGGCCCCGCAGGCCACCACGGGCGTGGTGCTGCGCCGCCTGGCCGAGACCGGCTTGGTGCCCGAGGGGCTGCGGCTGGCCGAGATCCTCGAGCTCTATTCCACCGTGCTGCAGGTGATGAGCGCCGCGCTCGCCGACCCGTTCAAGGACGAGGGCTGGACCGAAGCGTTCCGCGAACTCCTGGCGCAACGCACCAACACTCCGAACTTCGAACGGCTGGCTGCCGACGTGCGGGAGATGGCAGGCGAGGTCAGCGCCGCTGCCGGCGCGTGGTATGCCAAGGCGCGCGGGCTCTAGCTCTCACGTCCCGATTGGCGCATGGCCGAGGCCGTAGGCGGTGAGGAACAGCGCCCAATCGTTGATGATGTGCGCGCCCGCCGACACCCAGAGATTGCGGGTGACGAGGTAGGAAAGCGTCAGCACGACACGCGCCGTGCCGATGATGCCCAGGCCCTGGAGGATATTCCAGTCATAGGTCGGCAGATGCAGGGCCGAGAACCACAGGGTTGAAACGACCACGGCGATGATGAGGCCGGTGCGCTTCGACAGCCCGAACCGGCTGACGCAGAGCCAGAGGACGGCAAGCAGCGGCAGCACAGTGGCCAGCTCCTCGCCGATGAGCTGGATGAAGGTCCGCGCAAGGAACAGCACGAGTTCGGCGGGGCCAATGCCGGCGAGCGAGGTCACCGCCGGGTTCGCCCCCATTGGCATCAGCAGGCCGAGCAGGAAGCCGGCCGCCCCGGAGACGACAATGGTGAGTACTCCGAAGCCCAGCGACTGGCCGAACTGCTTGATGCCGTAGCGGCCAAACAGCGCTCTCCAATGCGGGCCGGTGACCATGGCGAGGGCGCCGAGCGGAATGGCGACGAACAGCACGGCCGGAACGAAGTTGAGGGGAACATCGCGCAGCGGCACGGCGACCAGAGCCGCAAGGCCAAGGGTCACGGCCAGCAGGATTACCAGCCAGCCGCGGCCGGAAATCTCGACCGGCCGTCCATCATAGAACGGCAGGTCCCTGTGTTCGCTCATCTTTGCCCCCGGTGCTCTTTCCAGCTTACCAGGTCATGGAACCCCGTTGGCGTCGAGGTGGGTCAGGCGGGGGCGTAGGCGACTTCCACATCCAGCACCCAGGTGATGCCGAAGCGGTCCCTGAGCATGCCGTAGAGCGGCGACCAGTTGGCCGGGGCGAGCGGGTGCAGGATCGTCGCGTCGGCCGCGAGCTTTTGCCAGTAGGGGGCGACCTCCTCGGCTTTGCTGCCGCGCACCGAGATGAAGACCGGGATCTCGCCCGGGTTCCAGCCGAGGCGCGATGGCACGTCGTAGGCCATGATGCGGAAGCCGTTGTCGGCCTCCACCTGGCCCCACATCACCTGGTCGGCTTCATCGGGGTTCTGCACTGCGCCGGCGTCCCTGTAGCTGACCACCACCTGCTGGCCGCCGAACACGGACTGGTAGAAGGCGAGGGCGGCGCGGGCATCGCCGCGGAAGTTGAGGTGGGTGGTGGTCTTGATGGTCATGGCGTGGCTCCTGTTTGCTGGCCTGATGCGACCTGCTATAGCGGGGCCCAACTGCCACTTTCTGTCAGTTGGATGATGGCTCGACCCGACCGGCTGTTTCGCCTCCTGCAGGCGATGCGCGTAATGCCTGCACCGATTACCGCCGCTCGCCTCGCCGAGGAGACCGAAGTGTCGCTGCGCTCGCTCTACCGCGACATCGACAGCCTGAGGGCGGCCGGTGCGCGGATCGAAGGGGAGCGCGGTTACGGCTACCGGCTGATCGAGGATTACGCGCTGCCGCCGCAGACCTTTGATCGCGATGAGATCGAGGCGCTGGCGCTGGGACTGGCCGAAGTGAAACGGATGGGCGATCCGGCTTTGGTGAAGGCCGCGACCTCGGTGCTCGCCAAGGTCGCGGCGACGCTGCCGGACGATCGCGAGCAGCATCTGTTCCACGCGGTCTCGCAGGTTTACCGACCGGACGCACGCTTTGCCGCGGGGCTCGATATGAACACCGTCCGGCAAGCGTGCTGGCGCGAAGAGGCGCTTGCCATCCGCTACACCGACAAGGCCGGCGCAACCTCCGAGCGCACCATCCTGCCCTTGGCCATCGTCTACACCCAGGGGACGCTCACCGTCCTCGCCTGGTGCTGCCTGCGCGAAGCGTTCCGGATGTTCCGGTCGGACGGGATCGGCGAGTTGTGGCTCACGGGGACCAGCTTCCGGCCGCGACGCGTGGTGCTGCTGCGGGAGTATCTGGCGGAGCTGCAGGGGCGGAGGACGGGATAGCGATGATGTTGCCTTGCAGCTTCACCAAAGTGGGACCAACTCGCGGCCCGTGCCAGCGGATAAGCGGGTCCCAGCTTTCGCTGGGATGACATCGGGGGTGAGACGAGCCCGGCGGCTACCGAAGTCCCTAAGCCGCCTTCGCCGCTTCCTCGGCCAACACCGGCAGGCTCACCGCCACCGTGGTGCCGAGCCCCTGCCGGCTGTCGATCGCGAGGTGGCCGCCCGAGAGTTCGGCAATGGCGCGGGCGATGGCGATGCCGAGCCCGGCGCCTTCCCGGTCGCGGGTCAGCGCCGCGTCGCCGAAGACAAAGGGCTGTGACAGCGTGGCGAGGCGTTCGGCGGTCATGCCGATGCCGGTGTCGGTGATTTCGAGCACCACGCCGTCGCTGCCGGCATAGGCGGCGAGGGTGACCTTGCCGCCGCGTGGGGTGAAGCGCACAGCGTTCTCGACCAGGTTGGAGACCATCCGCTCCAGCGCGAAGCGGTCGGCGGTGAGCATGGCGGTGCAGGGCCCGCCCAGACCGAAGATGACCCCGGCGTGCTGCGCCTGGCCGGCAAAGCGGCGGAACACCCCGACCAGCAACTCGTCGGCGGTGAAGCGGTCGCTGCGCAGCTCTCGTCGGCCGCCTTCGAGTTCAGCCAGTTCGAGGATCGAGCCGAAGAAGCCGAGGAGGCGCTCGCCCGAGGTTTTCACCGCTTCGACATAGCCGAGGTAGCGGGGGTCGCCGAGCGCGCCGTAGGGCTGCTGCCGCATCATGTCGGCAAAGCCGATAATGTGGTTGAGCGGCGTGCGGATGTCGTGGCTGAGATGGGCCAGGAAGCTGGTCTTGGAGCGGCTGGCGGCCTCGGCGCGGAGCTTTTCCTCATGGTAGCGCCGAGCGAGCAGGCGCTGCTCTTCGCGCACCGTGGTCAGCAACTGGTTGGTGCGCCGGCTTTCGGTGACATCCATCAACAGCGTGACGAAGCCCGAGCCGGCGAGCGGGCGTTCCTCGATGAGGAGGGTGGAGCCATCCTCGCGATGCAGCTCGAGCAGGCGGTTCTCGAAATCCTCGCGCACCGATTGCATGTAACCGCCCTGCGCCAGGCCCTTCACCACTTCGTGGTAGGCCGCACCGGCCGCCAGCGCGTCGGGCGCCACGCCCAGGCGCTCGGCGAAGCGGTCGTTGCTGGCCAACAGCCGCGCATCGGCGCCCCAGCAGGCGACGCCGAACGGCAGCGTGTCGATCAGTGCGGCGTAGCCGCTGGCGGTGTCGCGGCCGGTTGCGCGGACGAGCAACCACTCCAGCACGCCGATGATGGTGCGGCGCAGCCAGTTGCCGCGCATCAGTCCATCAGGCGCGCGGAATCGCTTCGCCTCGTCGCCGGATTGCTCCGTCGGCCGCATCAAGTTCTCCGTCTATGTGATTGGAGCGACCCAGTGATTTGCCCCTTGGCGGGGACTTTGAATCGGCTTCGCCGTCACTGTCCAGAGGGGTTTCTGAACGGCGCGACGGCGAAGCCAAAATCGTGAGTCGGCTGAATCACTTAGCGGGAAAGAAAAATTCTTCTAGCGCTAAGGTTCTGTTAACCAGCCAGCGTCCGCTCGAGGATATCGGCGGTGTTGCGGCTGAGCTCACCCGATTCCTGCAGCGATTTCAGCGCCTTCTCCGCCTCCCCCTGACGTACGGATTCGAAGCTGCGCCATACGCGGAAGGCCGTAAGCACGCGCGCCGCGACCTGCGGGTTGCGTTTGTCGACATCCCCGACGAACTCGGCGAGTAAGCGGAAGCCGGCGCCGTCCTTGCGGGCGAACTGCGTCGGATTGTTCATGCCGAAGGTCGCCATCAATGCCCGCAGCCGGTTGGGGTTGTTCCGTGGGAAATCCGGCGAGGCGAGGATGGCCTTGATGCGCTCGAGCGCCGCGTCGTCGGCGGCGAGCGCATTGAGCGACAGCCACTTGTCGAGCACCAGCGGATCTGCGGTGTATTGCCGGTAGAAATCCGACAGCAGCGCATCGGCGTCGGCGGTCCACGACTGCACTACCGTCGAGAGCGCCGACAAGCGGTCGGTCATGTTGAGCGCCCGCTCATACTGCTCGCGCGCCAGCTTGGCCGCGCCCTCTGCCCGGCCGAGCACCAGCAGGGCGAGCGCAGTGTTCTTCATCGAACGCCGACCGGTCTGCTGGAAATCCGGCGAGTAGGCGAGCCGGCTGTCGTTGGTCAGGTAGACCTTCTCCAGCGTCGGGGCGAGCCGAGCGACCAAAGCCGTCACCAATCCGGCGCGCACTTCGTGGACCCGGTCCGGGTCTACATTGCTGCCGATGGCGCGGGCGATGGTCTGCTCATTGGGCAGGTTCAATGCCAGCGCCTTGTAGGCTGGGTCGAGCTCCTTGGAGCCCAGCGTCTCCTCGAGTGCGTCGGCGACAGCGGCGACCTGCGCGTCACTCCAGGCCTTGCCGCCGATCGCCTCGAGCATCAACCGCATCGACACGTCCTGCAGCGCCTGCCAGCGGTTGAAGGGGTCGGCATCGTGGCGGGCGAGGAACAGCTGATCGGCTTCGCTGGCATTGCTGCTCAGTTGCACCGGCGCCGAGAAGCCGCGGAACAGCGACGGCACCGGGCGGTTGGGGATGCCGGTGAAGCTGAGGCTGAGCTTGTTAGTATCCATGACGATCAGGTCGTCGCGGACCACGCCGCCGGACACCGAGGCCCAGGTCATCGGGCTGCCGTTCGGGCCGATGAGGCCGAACTTGATCGGCAGCACCATCGGTTGCTTCTCGTCCTGGCCCGGCGTCGGCTTGTTCTCCTGCACGATATCGAGCGTGTAGGTCTGCGTCGCCGCATCGAACCGGTCGGTGATGCTGACCTCGGGCGTGCCGGCCTGCAGGTACCACTGCTGGAAGTGCTGCAGGTTCTGGCCCGAGGAATCCTCGAACACCTTGATGAAGGCCTCGATTGTCGTCGCCTCGCCGTCATGGCGCTCGAAGTAGAGATCCATCCCCTTGCGGAAGCCGGCTTCGCCCAGCAGCGTCGCCAGCATGCGAACGATCTCGGCGCCCTTCTCGTAGACGGTCGCCGTGTAGAAGTTGTTGATCTCCTTGTAGCGATCCGGCCGCGCCGGATGGGCGAGCGGGCCGCCATCCTCCGGGAACTGCGTCTGGCGCAGTTGCCGCACATCGTCGATGCGGTTCACCGGGCGCGAGCGCTCGTCCATCGAGAACTCCTGATCGCGGTAAACCGTCAGGCCTTCCTTGAGGCAGAGCTGGAACCAGTCACGGCAAGTGATTCTGTCGCCTGTCCAATTGTGGAAATACTCGTGCGCGATGACGCTCTCGATGTTGATGTAGTCGGCGTCGGTAGCGCTCTCCGGTTTGGCGAACACCAGCTTGTCGTTGAAGATGTTGAGGCCCTTGTTCTCCATCGCGCCGAAGTTGAAATCGGAGACGGCGACGATGTTGAACACGTCGAGATCGTACTCGCGGCCGAAGCGGCGCTCGTCCCAGGCCATGGAACGCTTCAGCGAATCCATGGCGTAAAGGCACTCGCTCTCCTTGCCGTGCGCGCAATAGATGCCAAGCGCCACGTTGCGGCCCGAGGCGGTGGTGAATTCATCATGGATCGAGCCGAGATCGCCCGCCACCATGGCGAAGAGGTAGGCCGGCTTGGGGAACGGATCTTCCCACACCGCGAAGTGCTTGCCGTCGGGCAGGGCGCCCTTTTCGACAAGGTTGCCGTTGGAGAGCAGGATCGGGGCGAGCGCCTGGTCGGCGGTCATCCGCACCTTGAACGGCGCCAGCACGTCGGGGCGATCGAGATAGTAGGTGATGCGGCGGAAGCCCTCGGGCTCGCACTGCGTGCACCAGGTGCCGTTGGAGCGATAAAAGCCCATCAGCCGGATGTTCTTTTCCGGCTCGACCGCGACTTCGGTCTCGAGCACGAAGCGCTTGTTCGGCGGCTGATGGATGGTGAGGCCGGTCGGCGTTGCCTCGTAGGCGGTCAGCGCCTGCGGCAGCCCGTCGATGGCGACGGTGTGCAGGGTCAGCTCCTCGCCGTCCAGCACCAACGGCGTGCCGGGCGCGGTGTTGGCGCGCGGCACCAGCGTCAAGAGGGCACGGATCACCGAGGTGTCGGGGGCGATCCGGACGTCCAGTTCGACCTTCTCGATAGCGTAGGGGGTCTCGGCATAATCCTTGAGGAAGATCGTCTCTTCGTTCTCGCCGCGCATCAAATTCTCCGCAACATCAACTCGTTAACCAACTGTGGCGCAGGCGCAACAGCCGAATCCCATGGTTAGTGTATTCTGTGCGGCTGACAACCAGCCAATTTGGACACGATCCTTGCCGATTCCGGCGGTATTGGGATTGGCGCCTGGCTGGCCCGCCAGCACGCACCTCCGTCACGCTATTGGCGTGGCGTGTGCGTAATCCAAAATACAGAAGAGGGCAAAGCCCTCGGATGGCAAGAGCCGCTTGACCTCAACCTATGTTGAGGTCGTAGCCGTGCCGCCATCCTGACGATGGGACGAGGGAGACGGCCGTGATCGACAGAGTGTTCAAGTGGTTCGAGGATCGGCTTAATCCCTATCCGCTCGGCGAGCCGCAGCAGCCGCCCAAGGGGCTGGTGGCGTTCTGCCTGCACTACTGCAAGGGCGCCAAGCGCTGGCTGATCGCCATGGCGCTGCTCGGCGCCGGCATCGCGCTGGGCGAGATTCTGCTGTTCAGCTTCATGGGTTCGATCATCGATTGGCTCGGCACGGCGGATCGCGCCACCTTCCTCGCCACGGAAGGCTGGAAGCTGATCCTGATGGCGGCGGTGTTGCTCGTCATCCTGCCGTCGCTGCAGATCTTCGACACGCTGATCATCCACCAGACCCTGATCGGCAACCTGCCGCAGCGCATCCGCTGGATGGCGCATCGCTACCTGCTGCGCCAGTCGATGAGCTATTTCCAGGACGAGTTTGCCGGCCGCATCGGCGCCAAGCTGATGCAGACCTCGCTGGCCGTGCGCGAAGTGGTGATGAAGCTGCTCGACGTCACGGTGTTCGTGGTCGTCTATTTCGCCGGCGCCGTGGTGCTGGCGGCGATGAGCGATCTGTGGCTGGCCGTGCCGTTCCTGGTGTGGCTCGCCATCTACGTTTCACTGCTCTGCTACTATGTCCCCAAGCTCGGCAAGGTCGCCGAGGCGCAGGCCGATGCGCGCTCGCTGATGACCGGGCGCATCGTCGACAGCTACACCAACATCGCGACAGTGAAGCTGTTCTCGCACTCGCACCGCGAGGAAGCCTATGCGCACGAGGCCATGGATCAGTTCATGGGCACCGTGCACAAGCAGATGCGGATGTTCGCGCTCTTACAGATCGTCATCCCGCTGATGAACAACCTGCTGCTGTTCGCGGTCATGGCGGTCGGCATCAACCAGTGGCTGAACGGCTCGATGACCCCGGGTGCGATTGCCGTAGCCACGGCGCTGGTGCTGCGCTTCCAGGGCATGAGCCAGTGGGTGATGTGGGAGATGTCGCAGCTGTTCGAGAATATCGGCATCGTCCGCGACGGCATCAACTCGATCTCGCTGCCGCGCGTCGTCGCCGACCAGCCTGGCGCCAAGCCGATCGGCCCGGTGAAGGGCGACGTGCGCTTCGATGACGTCGGGTTCCATTACGGCAAGACGTCCGGGGTCATCGATCACCTCGATCTGGCGATCAAGCCCGGCGAGAAGATCGGTCTCGTCGGTCGCTCTGGCGCGGGTAAGTCGACCATCGTCAACCTGCTGCTGCGCTTCTACGACCGCGAGAGCGGCAGGATCACCATCGACGGCATCGACATCGCCACCGTGCAGCAGGATACGCTGCGCGAGCAGATTGGTGTCGTGACGCAGGATACTTCGCTGCTGCATCGCTCGGTGCGCGAGAACATCCTCTATGGCCGCCCCGACGCGACCGAGGCGGAGATGCTTGCCGCCGCGCGCCTCGCCGAGGCCGACGTGTTCATCGACGGGCTGGTCGATTTCAAGGGCCGCAAGGGCTACGACGCCCATGTCGGCGAGCGCGGCGTGAAGCTCTCAGGCGGACAGCGTCAGCGCATTGCCATCGCGCGGGTGCTGCTCAAGAACGCGCCCATCCTGGTGCTCGACGAAGCCACCTCGGCCCTCGACAGCGAGGTCGAGGCGGCGATCCAGGGGCAGTTGCAGCTCTTGATGCAGAACAAGACGGTGATCGCCATCGCGCACCGGCTCTCGACCATCGCCATGATGGATCGGTTGGTGGTGCTGGAGCAGGGCAAGATCGTCGAGCAGGGGACGCATGCCGAGTTGATCGCGCTGGGCGGCGTCTACGCCAAGCTCTGGGCCCGCCAGTCCGGCGGGTTCCTGGAGATGGACGTGCAGGAGGAGGCGGCCGAGTGAGGAATGAGCCTCTAGGGCACTTGGCCTCCCCCCTCCCAACCTCCCCCGCAAGGGGGGAGGTGCTGCATCGCGTTTTCGGCCGGATCGTGCCCGACACACCGGCCGGCACACTCCCCCTCGCGGAGAGGGTTGGGGAGGGGGGCGCCACGCGCGCCGCCTTCTAGCCAGATCACAAATTTCAACCACCCCAAGGAGGGGACAAATGGAAACTCGCAATCAACCCGGATTCATCGACCTCAGCGCGGGCCCCAACGCCAGCCGGTCCAAAGTGAAGCGAAAACAATCCGTTAGAGCCCTGACCTGACTCGGATAGTCAGTTACCGGGCTCGGAAAATGAGTTCAAAATGCTCAACCGAGTCATTGCCTGGTTCGATGCCCGCTACTCTCCGGTAGCGCTGGCCAAGGACACCCAACCCCCGATGGGGGTCACCAAATTCACAATGTATTTCGTCAACCAGTTCCGCGGCGCGTTCCTGCTCCGCATGGTGCTGGTGGCCGTCGGCTCGATTGCCGATGCGATGATGCCGATCTTCGTCGGCGTCGTGGTCGGTTTGCTCGCCACCACCCCGCCGGGGCAGATGTTCGAGCTGCACTGGCAGACCTTCGTGTGGATGATCCTCGTGATCGCCGTGGTCCGCCCGATCACCTTCCTGCTCGATACGCTGGTGCGTAACCACTCGATCGTACCGAACCTCGTCGACATCGTCCGCTGGCAGAGCCATTGGCACGTCATCCGGCAGACCTGGAGCTACTTCCAGAACGACTTCGCCGGCCGCATTGCCAACAAGATCATGCAGGCCGGGGAATCGATCGAAACCTCCGTCAACATGACCATCGACGCCGTGTGGTACGCCGGCATCTTCGTGATCGTGGCGGTGGTGGTGCTGGCGCGGCTCGACTGGGTGCTGCTGGTGCCGATTGCTGTCTGGCTGGTGCTCTACGGCATCCTGTTCACCATCGTCATGCCGCTGATCGCCAAGTATTCCGAGGATCTGTCTGAAGCCAAGTCGGTGATGACCGGGCGCGTCGTCGACAGCTACACCAACATCCACACGCTGAAGACGTTTTCGACCGATGGGCACGAGGACGCCTACGTGGCGGACTCGGTGAACGAGCACGCGGCCGAGTTCCGCAAGCTCATGCGGGTGTTCACCTACATGTGGTCGACCCTGTTCCTGCTCAACGCGGGCCTCGTGATCTCGATCGCCTGGATCGCGCTCGGCAGCTGGAACGCCGGCACGCTGAACGCCGCCGCGGTGGCGACCGCCATCCCGTTCGCGCTGCAGATCATGAACATGAGCGGCTGGATCCTCGATGTCGGCTCCAACATCTTCCGCCAGATCGGCACCACGCGGGACTCGATGATCACCATCGCCCAGCCGATCACCATGCTCGACAAGCCTGAGGCCAAAAGCCTGGTGGTGAAGGAAGGCGGCATCGCCTTCGACAACGTCACCTTCAACTACTGGCGCGGCAAGGAAGGCACTGTGATGGAGGGGTTCAACCTCACCATCAAACCGGGCGAGAAGGTGGGTCTGGTCGGTCGTTCCGGCGCCGGCAAGTCGACGCTGGTCAACCTGATGCTGCGTCTGTTCGACGTGGAGTCCGGGTCGATCCGCATCGACGGGCAGGATGTTCGCGACGTGACGCAGGAAAGCGTGCGCGCCGCAATCGGTCTCGTCAGCCAGGACACCTCGCTGCTGCACCGCTCGGTGCGCGAGAACATCAAGTACGGCCGCCAGACGGCGACCGACGATGAGATGATCCGCGCCGCCGAGCAGGCCAAGGTGGCCGAGGTGATTGCCGGGCTGGTGGATCCCAAGCAACGGCGGGGCTACGACGCCCATGTCGGCGAACGGGGCGTCAAGCTCTCGGGTGGGCAGCGCCAGCGCGTCGCCATTGCCCGCGTGCTGCTGAAGAACGCCCCGATCCTGGTGCTCGACGAGGCAACCTCGGCGCTCGACAGCGAGGTCGAGGCGGCGATCCAGGATCAACTGGTGTCGCTGATGCAGGGCAAGACGGTGATCGCCATCGCCCATCGCCTCTCGACCATCGCCGCCATGGACCGGCTGGTGGTGCTGGAGAAGGGCCGTATCGTCGAGGAAGGCACCCACGCCGAACTGCTCGCCAGCGGCGGCCACTACGCCCAGCTCTGGCAACGCCAGTCCGGCGGCTTCCTCGATATGAAGGCCGAGGCAGAAGCCGCGGAGTAAGAACAGGGGGCGGGCTTCGGTCCGCCCTTTCGGTTCTTGCACCGCCCCCTCCCCCTTGCGGGGAGGGTAGCGAAGCTGAACTTGGCCTCGGCCAAGTTCATAGTGTAGCCAGGGTGGGGGGAGCTGCACGCACGGAGTTTGCGGCTCCCCCCACCCTTGATCTCCCCGCAAGGGGGAGGGAGACGATCTGGCGCCACCGAGCGTCACCTCCACCTTACCCCGATTTCACGTTCACTTCGTTAGGACTCAAGCTATTGAGGGTTCAGCGAGAACACCCATGACGCTCCTCGAGCCCATTCACCGCTTCTTCGAGCGCTGGACCGACCCGTTCGGGAAGTCCGGCGACCTGCAACCGCCGGCGGTGACCTGGCGGTTTTTCTGGTTCTACATCTCGCAGGCGAAGCTTGCCTTTCTCGCGCTGCTGGTGCTGGGCGGGCTGGTGGCGCTGGTCGAGGCGGCGCTGTTCTACTATGTCGGCCGCATCGTCGATATTCTCGATAGCGCCAGCCAGGCGGAGGGGTGGGGCGGGCTGATCGCCGGGTTCGGGCCGGAGCTGGTCTGGATGCTGGTGGTGACGCTCGGCATCCGCTTCGTCATCACCTGGCTGTCGGCGACGGTCGAGGAGCAGACCGTCAATCTCGGCTTCTACAACCTGGTGCGCTGGCAGGCCTATGCCCACGTGATCCGGCAGAACCTCACCTTCTTCCAGAACGATTTCGCCGGCTCGATTGCCTCGAAGGTCTGGCAGTCGGGCGGCGCGGTGGGCGATTTCATGGTCAGCCTGCTGCAGGTGGTGTGGTTCATCGGCATCTACACGGTGACCACCGTCGTGCTGGTCGGCCAGCTCGACTGGCGGCTCGCCGCAGCGGTGCTGCTCTGGGTCGCGGCCTTTGCCGGGTTGGCGCGCTACTACGTGCCGCGCATGCGAAAATACTCGGCCGGCGCCGCAGAACAGGCCTCGGTGCTGACCGGACGTATCGTCGACAGCTTTTCCAACATTCAGACGCTGAAACTGTTCGGCACCGCCGAGGCCGATGACAAGTTCGTCAAATCCGGCTTCGAGAGCTTCATTGCCGCGATGACCAGGCTGGCGCGGACGCTGGTCGGCGTACGCACGGCGATGGGCATGCTGTCCGGCATCGCCATCGCCGGGATCGCGGCGCTGTCGGTGCACCTGTGGACCGAAGGGCTGGTGAGCGTCGGCGGCGTCGCCTTCACCACCGGGCTGGTGCTGCGGCTCTATAACCTCTTGGGCCGGCTGATGAACCAGCTCAACGGCCTGATGCGCAACTATGGCACGGCACAGAACTCGGCCGAGCTGATCGCCCGGCCTCTCGGACTGGTCGATGCGCCCGATGCCAAACCACTGCGGGTGACCGAGGCGGCGATCAGCTTCGACCATGTCAGCTTCAAATACGACAATGCCTTGCCGGTGATCGACAACCTTGAGCTTCACATCAAGGCGGGCGAGCGGGTCGGGCTGATCGGCCGCTCCGGCGCGGGCAAGTCGACCATCGTCAACCTGCTGCTGCGCTTTTACGACGTGCAGGGCGGCACCATCTCGATCGATGGACAGGATATCGCCAAGGTCACCCAGGAGTCGCTGCGCGCCAATATCGGCGTGGTGACGCAGGATACCTCGCTGCTGCACCGCTCGATCCGCGCCAACCTGACCTATGGCCGGCCCGATGCCACCGACGACGAGATGTTCGCCGCGGCGGCTTCGGCGGAGGCAGACGATTTCATCGAACAGCTGATCGACCAGAAGGGCCGCACGGCTTACGACGCCTTTGTCGGCGAGCGCGGCGTGAAGCTTTCGGGTGGGCAGCGCCAGCGCGTGGCGATTGCCCGGGTGCTGCTGAAGAACGCCCCGATCCTGGTGCTCGACGAAGCGACCTCCGCCCTCGACAGCGAGGTCGAGGCGGCGATCCAGAGCCAGCTGAAAACGCTGATGCAGGGCAAGACCGTGCTGGCCATCGCCCACCGGCTCTCGACCATCGCCGAGATGGACCGGCTGATCGTGCTCGAACAGGGCCGCATCGTCGAACAGGGTACCCATGCCGAGCTGCTGGCGGCCGGCGGCCACTACGCGACGCTGTGGGCGCGGCAGTCGGGCGGGTTCCTCGATCTTAAGGCGGCGGAGTAGGGCCTTAGCGCCGGATGCGGTAGCGGAGGTGCGTGACGCCGTCGCCCTCGAGCACCCGGACACGTTCCAGCTCGCGCTGTTGGAAGCCGAGGTGATCGAATAACCGCCGGCCTTCGCCGAACAGCACGGGGACGAGGTGGATTTCCAGCTCGTCGAGCAAGCCGGCCTTGATCGCCATGGGACCGACGCTCGCGCCGTGCACCAGCACGTTCCTGCCGCCGGCAGCCTTCTTGGCCTCGCGCATGGCGTAGGCGAGATCGTCGACATAGTGGACCAACGGCCACTTGGCTGCCCAGTCGGGAGCAGCGTGGCGGCTGAGGATGTAGATGGGGGCGCCGCCGTGATTGTCGCCGTTCCAACCGCCGGCCGGCTCGAACGTACCGCGCCCGGCGACCACGGCGCCGGTCGCCATTATCTCATCCCAGACCTGCCGGTTTACCCCGCTCAACCGTGCCAGGGCGGCGTCGAAATCGCCGCCGTCGGCATCGGGGAATATCCACTCGTGCAGCCGGTCGCCGCCGTCGCCAAGGCCGTTGTCGGGGCGCTCGTTGGGGCCGGCGATGAAGCCGTCGAGGGACATGGACATGTAGAGCACGCTCGAAGACATGGGTTTCACTCCTTTTCGGTGGAACGCCGGAACCGGCCTCCCATGTTCCCGACGAACGAGCGATCCCGATTTCGACAGCGCCTAGGCAAGCTCCCTCAAGATCGTCTCCAGCGACGAGGTAAAGGCCTCCTCGACGCTGCCGCCGAGGGTGAAGGCGTTGCCGATCTCCATCAGAACGAAGCCGTGCAGGAACGCCACCAGCGTGCGCGACAGCGGCAGGATGCGGGCCTCGGCGATGCCGGCTGCCTTCAGTTCCTCGAACAGCGGTTGCGCCGAGAACAGGCAGGCGGCGCGGATATCGGGGTCGTTGAAGGCGTTACCGCTATAGATCGCCTTGTAGCGGTTGGGCGCAGTACGGCCGAAACGACGATAGGCGGTGGCCATGGCGATCAGCCGCGCCCTGGGCGCCACCCCGTTCGTCTCGCGCCGGAGATAGGCTTCGAGCTCGTGCAGGATCCCGATCTCGACCACCTTGAGGATCGCCGCACGATCGGCGAAGTGCTTGTAGAGCGAGGGCGGCTTGATGCCGGCGCTCTGCGCCACCGCCCCCATGGTGAGCGCCTCGGGCCCGGAGCTTTCGACCAGCGCCCGGGCGATGGCCGCCAGTTGCGTGGGCGAGGTCTTAGCGGGCGTCGGCACTGCGTGCGGCCTTCCTGGCGGGGCCGATGAGGCCGAGATGGGTGTGGTGGGCAAGCCCAGGATATTTGAGGCCGTAACCGACCGCTCGGTCCATGCCGATATGGGCGGCCCAGATCAGTGCGACTTCGGTCAGCCAGAAGATTCCGCCGAACCAGCCGACGGCGCCGAGCACGGCGGGGACAGCATAGGTGTGGGCGAGATTGTAGATTTTCGCCCCCGCGGTCTCGCCCGCATAAAGCCCGAAGAAACTAAGGTCGGGGGCCAGCAGCAGCACGGCGAACAACCACCAGTTGCCGCCGAGGAACCAGTAGGCGGTGACGGCGGCAATGAGCGCAACCAGCCCTTCGACGCGCAACGTGGTCACGACGGACTTCGGCGGGAAACCGGCAGTGGAGGACATCGGAAACCTCTATGGCTAATATGTGTAGCTATGATAGCTACAGGCGTTAGCTATGGGAGTCAAGTCAGCGTGGAGACGTGCCGATTGGTGCAATACACCACCGCCGTCATTCCCGCGCAGGCGGGAACCTAGTGGGATGCTTCAGCACTGGTGGAGGATGAGAGATCCCACTGGGTCCCCGCCTTCGCGGGGATGACGCTGGTGGGGGTGATGGTACCGACCAGTTGCTGGCAACGATATGTCGGGCCCGCACTACTTCTGCGCAAACGCCTCGCCGATGGCCTGGAACGCTTTGACGATGTCGTCGGGGGAGGGGGCGCGTTTGGGGTCGACCAGCCACTGGGCGATGACGCCGGTGGTGACAGCCAGCATCAGCGAGCCGACGGCGCGCCTGGTTTCGGCATCGGCGTCCACTGCGGCGAAGTCGTCGCCAAGGTCGGCGCGGGCATCTTCCTGGCCGTTAGCGATGATGGTCGCAAGCTCGGGGATGCGCATCGAAGTGGCGGCGTTCTCGAAGCTGGCGAGCGACAATTGGCGATCGCTGGCGACCGCAGCAGCGAGATCGCGCCAGTGCGTCCTGAACCGTGTGCTGTAGTCGGCGCTCGCGGCCACCGTCTCAGCGCCGAACTGCTCACCCCATTCACCCAGCATCTCGACGATCGCCTGGGTCATCAGCGCGTCCTTCGAGCCGAAATGATAGCCGATCGAGGCGAGATTGGTGCCCGAGGCGGCGACGATGTCGCGCGCCGTGGTGTTGGCGTAACCCTTCTCGCGGAGGCACTTTTTGGCGCCGGCGAGCAGATCTTCCTTATGTCCCATGTCCTCTTCCTAGCGGTCGTGACGAGTCGTTTCTATACGACCGTATGAAAATCATCTAGACAGATGTTTTATACATACGTATGAACATCGGCATCGCAACAGGAGATGCCGTGATGACCCACCCCCCGATCCGTACCGTGCTGATCTCCGGCGCCAGCGTCGCCGGCCCCTCCCTCGCCTTCTGGCTCAGCCGCTATGGCTTCCAGCCCACGATCGTCGAGCGCGCGAAACAATTGCGCGAGGGCGGCTATGCCGTAGATTTCCGCGGCACCTCGATGGAGGCGCTGCGCCGCATGGAGCTGCTCGACGCGGTGAAGGCGGAAGCCACCAATATGGGCGACATGTATTATGTCGACCGCCGCGACCGTGAAGTCGCCACCATGCCGGCCGCTGCCTTCAGCGGCGAACTCGAGATCATGCGCGGCGACTTGGCGCGGATTCTCTACGACGCCACCAGGGCCGGCACCGAATACATCTTCGGCGACTCGATCGCCGAGCTCACCGACCTGAGCGACGGCGTCGAGGTCCGCTTCGAGAGCGGCATGCGCCGTAGCTTCGACCTGGTGATCGGCGCCGATGGGCTGCATTCCAATGTGCGTGCGCTGGCCTTCGGCCCGGAGCAGCAGTTCGTCCGCGATCTGGGGCTCTATGCCTCGATCTTCACCGTGCCCAACCGGCTGAACCTCGACTATTCGGGCCGGCTGTTCAGTGCCCCCGGCACCATCGCCGGCGTTTACAGCGCGCGACAGAACCGTGAGGCGCGGGCGCTGATGTTCTTTGATGGCGATTTCGGCGATTACGACTATCGCGATGTCGGGGCGCAGAAACAGTTCGTCAGGCAACGCTTCGTCGGGCAGGGCTGGCACGTGCCGCAGATCCTCGCCGATATGGAGTTTGCGCCGGACTTCTACTTCGACACCATCAGCCAGGTGGTGATCGAACGCTGGTCGCGGGGCCGCGTCGCGCTGCTCGGCGATGCCGCCCACTGCGCCTCGCCGCTCTCGGGCATGGGCACCGGCATGGCGGTGGTGGGGGCGTATATCCTCGCCAAGGAGCTGAATGCCTCGCGCGACAATCACCAGGCGGCGTTCGCGAACTACCAGCGCAAGCTCCAGCCCTTCGTCGATGCCAGCCAGACGCTGGCGCGCAAGGCGGTCGGCGGCTTCGTGCCAAAGGGCAAGTTCAGCATCTGGATGCGCAACCTGATGATGAAGCTGCTGCCATTGCTGCCGGTCGAGGTGATGCTGAAGGAGACCTACGCCGCGGCCAATGCCATCAGCATCTGAGCGAAGGGGCGGCGTCGCGTGGGCGCCGCCCTTCACATCACATCGACATCAGCTCGGCGACTTCCACCGACCCGCCGGCGGCATAGATCGGGCAGCCGCGCGCCAGGGAGATCGCATCGTCGAGGCTTTCGGCTTCGAGGATGGAATAGCCAGTCAGCGCATTGCCGTTGGTACTGACCACGCGGCCGTCGGCGCCGATGGTCTTGCTCGGGCCCGCCGGATTGCCCATGTCGGCAACCGCGCCGCCCATGCCCTTGTACCAGGCGACCCATTTCTCCATCGAGCCCTCGAGGTCCGCCGGTGAAGTGGCGGGCGATCCGTGAAAGCCCAGAATGTACTTTGCCATTTCTCTGTTTCCCTGTTTTGCCGCTGCTTGATGCTCACATGCTGGTCGGCAGGTTCAGCGGTTTGCCTGTCTCGAGCAGCGTCTTCAGGCCCGCGACGACCACCGGCCAGCCGGTGTCGATGCCGGCATTGGCCTTCTCGTAGTCGTGGTGGGTGATGGTGAACTTGACGACCTCGCCCATCGGCTCGATCGCGAAGGTGACGAGGGTTGGCTGCGAGTTCTCGGCCCAGCTCGGAATGAAGCTCGAGACGATCTTTTTCAGCGGTTCGATCTCGATCACTTCGCCGTCGAGCATCACCTGCCCGTCGCCGGTGAGGTAGCGGAACGGCCCGCCTTGCCTGAGTTCGCTGTCGATCCGGGTGCCATAGTAGTAGAGCGCCGTCAGTTCGGGCTTGGTGAGCGCGTCCCACAGTGCCTGCGGCGTCGTCTGGATATAGGTCTCGAGCACGAAATTCGGTTTGTCGGCCATCGGTACTGAACTCTCCAACTGGGTCTTCAAATCGAGTGCGAAGCGCGTGAACGGCCTCTGGTAGGGCGCGATCCACCGATCCGCGACTTCCTGGATCGGGGAGGCGTTGAGGTAGTGGTACTTGAACCGCCCCTCCTTGCGGCTCGTCACCAGCTTCGCCTCTTCGAGCACCTTGAGGTGCTTCATCACCCCAAATCGGGTCATCCCGAGCCCGCTCTCAAGCTCGGTCAGGGTCTGTCCGGCCTTGTCGCGCAAGCTGTCGAGCAGCTGCCTTCGGGTCGGATCGGCCAGGGCTTTGAAGACGGCATCCACGGTCATCACAATAGGTGACTAAATGGTCACGTGTCAAGGGTGAGAGGTTGCCGGAGCGACGGGGAGGGGATTGGCAGCTGGAATGGCAGCGGCTACATCAGTCGCCTGCCGGCGCTGCAATCGATTGCGCGCCGGGCATCGATCGGAGGAACTCCCCACATGGCGAAGACCAAAACCGCGGCCGAGCCCGCCAAGTCCTCGGCTGCGCCGGCCAAGTCCGGCTACAGCGAACTCAATCTCGCGGGCCAGTTCCAGCTGACTTCGCCGAAGTCGAAGATCAAGGCGCCAATCGCGCTGCCCGGCGACGTGCACACGGCGCTGCTCGACGCCAAGGAAATCCCCGACCCGTATTTCGGCCAGAACGAAGTCGACGTCATGTGGGTCAACAAGACCCCGTGGACGGTGGAGCGGAAGTTCGAGGCGAGCGCCGCCGATATCGACGGCTACCTGACGCTGACGCTCGAAAACGTCGACACCATCGCCACGGTGATCCTCAACGGCGAGGCGATCGCCGAGACGCAGAACCAGTTCATCCGCTACGACATAGACGTCACCGGCAAGATCAAGGCCGGCACCAACACGCTGCGCATCGAGTTCGCGGTGACCCGCGATGTGGCCAAGGCCCGCTCCGACGCCCACCCGTTCCCGATCCCCTTCACCTACAACTATCTCTCGAACGGCCTCGAAGGCGTGCACATGAACTTCGTGCGCAAGGCCGCCTGCCACGCCGGCTGGGACTGGGGCATCTGCCTGATGCCGACAGGCGTCTATGGCAAGATGTCTATCCGCCGCTCGCGCCTCGCCCGCCAGGAGAGCGTCACCGTCGAGCAGGCGCATGGCAAGAAGTCGGTCGAACTCTCGATCACGACTCGCGTTTTCGCCTTCGCTGAAGGCTCGGTCGAGCTGACGCACGAGGTCGACGGCCAAAAGCTCGCCGACAAGGTGGTGGTGCGGCCGGGCGAGAACGTCTTCACCCACAATGTCACCATCAAGAACCCAAAGCTCTGGTGGCCGAACGGGCAGGGCGAGCAGCCGCTCTACGAGCTCTGGACCACGCTCGATGGTGAAGTGACCAAGCGCAAGCTCGGGCTCAGGAAGCTCGAGTGGCTGGTCGAAAAGGACGAGATCGACCACAGTTTCAAGGTGCGGATCAACGGCCGCGACATCTCGATGTTCGGGGCAAACTGGATCCCCGCCGACGCCATCCCGTCGCGCATCACCCCCGACACGGTTCGCGACCTGCTCGAAAGCGCCCGGGCCGTGAACATGAACATGCTGCGCATCTGGGGCGGCGGGCAGTACGAGCCCGACTATTTCTACGAAATGTGCGACGAGCTCGGCATCCTCATCTGGCACGACTTCATGTTCGCCTGCATGAGCTACCCCAGTGATCGCGCCTTCCTCGCCGACGTGCGCACCGAGATCACCCAGCAGATTCGCCGCCTCAGCCACCATGCCTCGATCGCGCTCTGGTGCGGCGACAACGAAGTGATCGGTTCGCTGCACTGGTACCCCGAGACCAAGGCGGCGCCGGAACGCTACGTCGCCAATTACGACCGGCTCAACTCGATGCTCGGCTATATCGTCGAGGACGAGGATCCGACCCGTCGCTTCTGGCCGTCCTCGCCATCCCTCGGCTACATGGATTATTCCGATGGCTGGCTGATGGATACGCGCGGCGACACCCACTATTGGAGCGTCTGGCACTCAGCCAAGGATTTCTCCGCCTATCGCGAGGTGAACCCGCGCTTCGCCTCGGAGTTCGGCTTCCAGAGCTTCACCTCGATGAACGTCATCGAGAGCTTCACCAAGCCCGAGGATCGCAACCCGACCTCACCGGTGATGGAAGCGCACCAGCGCAATACCGGCGGCAACTCGCGCATTCTCGAGACCATGACGCGCTACTTCCGCTTCCCCTCGGGCTTCGAGAGCATGGTGTTCCTGAGCCAGATCCAGCAGGGCCTCGCCATCAAGACCGCCATCGAATACTGGCGTTCGACCAAGCCGCGCTGCATGGGCACGCTCTACTGGCAGATCAACGACGTCTACCCCGTCGCCAGCTGGTCGAGCCTCGACTATGGCGGGCAGTGGAAGCTGCTGCACTACATGGCGAAGCGCTTCTATAACCCGATCAACGTCGTGGCCGTGCCGGACGGCGACACCATCCTCCTCAAAGCCATCAACGATACCGCCGAAAAGGCTGAAATTGCTGTGGAAGTCCACGCGGTGGATGCCAACGGCAAGGCCCGCGTCATCGCCACGGCGAAGGTGAAGTGCAACCCCGACAAGGCGGTGGTGGCGACGAAGCTGAAGCTGAGCGATCTGGGGGCCAACGAGTTCCTGTTCTTCTCCTGGATCGCCGAGGACGGCAAGCTGCTGGGCGAGAACGACTACTTCCCCAAAGCCTACAAGGCCTACGAGCTTGGCGAAGCCAAGGTGAAGGCGAACTGGTCGGGCGGCGACAAGGCGCCGGTGCTGACGCTGACCGCCGACAGGCCGGCGGTGTTCGTCACCGCCACGGTCGATGTGCCCGGCTACTTCTCGGATAACGCCGTAACGCTGTTGCCGGGGCGGGAGGTGAAGCTGAGCTTCACGCCGCGCAAAGGGGCAGTGGTGACGAAGGATGCGCTGGCCAGCAGCCTCAAGGTTGGGCATCTGCGGCAGACATACTAGGCCATACTGATAGAGACGGCCCCCTCCCATCCTCCCCCATGATGGGGGAGGTGAAGAGTCGAGGCCGCCGCTCGATCGTACCCAAGGCACCGGCGGGGCACCTCCCCCTTCATGGGGGAGGATGGGAGGGGGCCGTCTGCCAGCCGTCAACCCTACGGCACCAGCACGATCTTCCCCACCGACCCGCGGCTCTCGATCAGCCGATGCGCCTCGGCAGCCTCGGCCAGCGCCAAGCGGTGGCCGATATCCACCGTGAGTGACCCGTCCGCCACCGCGCCGAACAGCCGCTGGTACGACGCTCTGAGCGCCGCCCCACGTCGCGTCGGATCGCCAAGCAGCGACCACAGCGAGAACCCTGCAATGGTCTGCGCTGCGGCGGTGACGCCGGCCATCTGTTGGGCACTGAAGCTTGGATAAACCCCGCTGGCGCCGCCATACACTGCATAGCGTCCCTCCGGCGCGAGCAGGGGGAGGCTCGCCGCCGTGATCTCGCCGCCGGTCGCGTCGAAGATCACGTTATAGGGCCCGGGTGCCTCGGTAGCCCAGTCAGGCGTCGCCGACACCACCACCCGGTCCGCCCCGGCCGCCATCGCCGCGTCACGTTTCGCTGCATGGCCGACCGTGCCGACGATCCCTCGAGCCCCGGCAAGCCGGGCCAGTCGCACCAGCAACTGGCCGACGCCACCGGCTGCCGAGTGCACCAGCACCGACTTGTCTGCGACCGGGTTGTGCGCCAGCAGCTGCTCGGCCGTCAGCCCCTGCACGGCCAGCGCAACCGCGGCGTCGAAAGACACCGCGTCGGGCAGCTTGAACGCCGCGTCGGACGAGAGCGCGACAAACTCGGCATAGCCGCCATCGACCCGTGGCTCGGCAAAGATCGCTCCCAGTACCCGATCGCCGACGCTCAACGCGCTCACGCCATCGCCGACGGCGGCAACCGTTCCGGCCACCTCGCCGCCGGGGATGAACGGCATCGGCAGCTCGAGCCCCGAGCGACCGGAGCGGATGATGGCATCGCCCAGGTTGAGCCCGATCGCCTCCACCTTGATCAGCACCTGGCCGGGCCCCGCGGCGGGCGTCGGCACTTCGCCGACCTGCAATTCCTCGGGCCCGCCGAACGCCGAAATCGAAACAACCTTCATGGGAACTCTCCTTGTTGAAGGCGTCCCTTGTTCCGATATCGTCCTCTGCCCGCTACAGACTTTCTGGTGTCATACGCACCGTCAGGTGCGCTTGGAGTACCCGCGATGAACCGCCTCTCGACCTGGCCGCTCGAACGCACCCTGCAGATCATCGGCGGGCGCTGGAAGCTCTATATCCTGTTCCACGTGCTGGCCGGCCCGCAGCGGCTTTCCCAGCTGCAGCGCGGCATTCCGGGCATCTCGCAGAAGGTGCTGGTCCAGCAGCTGCGCGAGATGGAGGAACATGGGCTGATTGTGAGGACGGTGTTCGCCGCCGCTCCACCACATGTCGAGTACAGCGCCACCGAGCTCGGCCTGTCGCTGGCGCCGCTGATGGATACCCTGCAGAACTGGGGCATCCGGCACGCCATGGCCACCGGCGACCACGCACGGATGGTCTATTGCGATGGCTTTGCCGCCGAGAACCGGGCAGCGACCGCCGCCTGAACGGTTGACGCTGGCGCAGGACGGTCCGACAATCGCAGGAGGAGATTTGAGCGTGACCAACAGCGAACGACTTGCCCTGGGATTGATCGTCATCGGCGTCTTGAGCCGGCTGATCCCGCACCCGCCCAATATCACGGCAGTGGTTGGAGTGAGCCTGCTCGGCGCCTACGCCATCCGCAGCCCGTGGCTGGCGGCGCTCGTTCCCCTCGCTGTCATGGCGCTCGCCGATCTCGCGCTCGGCTGGCACAGCTCGGCCCTGTTTACCTATGCCGGGATGCTGGCCGGCGTGCTGATCGGGCGCGGCCTGCTGCGCCAGCTCTCGGTGATCCGCCTGGGCGGCGCTGCCTTCCTCGCCAGCCTCGTCTTCTTCCTCATCTCGAACTTCGGCGTCTATCTCGGCGGCTATTATGGCTTCGGCTTCGATGGGTTGGTCGCCTGCTATGTTGCCGCCATCCCGTTCTGGGGCCTGAGCCTCGTCGGCGATCTCGGCTCCACCGCCGTCCTCTTCGCGCTGTTCATCCTCGCCCGTCGCGCTGTTGAGCGTGATCCCGGCGCCGCAGGCGCCAGACTTTAGTTCAACTGAACCGATTGCCGCCGCCCTGCCATTGACAGGCCGGGTCGGCGCGCCTTTTGGTGAGCCGGCCCCGCATCCCTCGGCGGCCCTTCGGACCGACCAATGACTTCCACCATCGCCCCCGTCGAGGAGCGCCGCAATTTCGGCATTGGCCTGCTGCTGTTCAGCCAGCTGTTCTTCGCCACCCTCGACACCTCGGCCAAGTATCTCGGCTTTATCGGGCTGCCGCTGACGCAGATCGTCTTCATCCGCTACGCCATCCATGTGGCGCTGGCGATCGCGCTGTTCCTGCCGTTCCAGCGCAACCTGTTCGTCAGCCGGAACTGGAAGCTGCAGCTGATGCGCGGCCTTTGCCTGCTCGGGGTTACGGCGGCCAATTTCGGCGCCATGCAGTTCCTGCCGCTGACGGTGACCGGGGCGCTGATGTTCACCATGCCGCTGATGGTGACGGCGCTCTCCGGTCCGCTGCTCGGCGAAAAGATCGGCTGGCGCCGCTGGGTTGCGGTGGGCGTCGGCTTCCTCGGTATCCTGATCATCGTCCGTCCGGGCACGGCGGCCTTCCACCCGGCCTCGCTGATCTGCCTCGCCGGCGCGCTCTGCGCGGCGTTCTACGGCATCATCACCCGCAAGCTGGCCGGGGTCGACTCGGCCGCAACACAGCAGGTCTATTCGGGGCTGATCGCGCTTACCTGCATCACCCCGTTCGCCTTCAACAACTGGGTCTGGCCGACCGACGGAGCAGGGTGGTTCGCCTTCATCGCCATCGGCGTAACCGGCATGATCGCGCATCAGCTCAACACCATCGCGCATCGCTTCGCGCCGCCCTCGACGCTGGCGCCGTTCAGCTACACTGAGCTGCTGCTACTGGCGCTGGCCAGCTGGCTGATCTTTTCTGAACCGCCGGATGCCTGGTTCTTCCTTGGGGCGCCGATCATCATCGGTTCCGGCATCTACATCTGGTTTCGCGAACGCCAGTTGCACCGCCCTGTCACCGTTGCGCCGGTGGAGGACTGAGCATGGCCGGCCTGGTGAAACCCGTCGAGGATCGCCGTCCATTCGCCATCGGCCTGATGGTCGCGGCTTTGTTCTGCTACACCGTGATCGACAGCTGCGCCAAGCTGATGGTGCAGGCCGGGCTGCCGCCGATGGAGGTGGTGTTTGTCCGCTATGCCGGCCAGTTCATCCTGGTGCTGGCCTTCTTCCTGCCGCGCGAGGGCAGGGCGCTGGCGGCGACGCGGAATTTGAAGCTCGAGGTCGGGCGCGGGCTGTTCCTGCTCGGCTCGACCATCTTCAACTTCATCGCCGTGGTCTATCTGCCGCTGACCATCACCTCGGCGATCTCCTTCACCATGCCGCTGATCCTGTGCGCCCTGTCGATCCCGCTGCTGGGGGAGACGGTCGGCTGGCGGCGCTGGCTGGCGATCGGCGTCGGCTTCCTCGGCGTAATGATCATCGTGCGACCGGGGACCGAGGCCTTCCATCCGGCTGTGCTGCTGTCGCTGGGCACCGCCGTCTGCAGTGCGCTCTACAACCTCTCGACTCGCCGCCTTGCCGGCGTCGACAGCACCTCGACGCAGCAGTTCTATGCCGCCGGTGCGGCGACGATCTGCGTGCTGCCCTTTTCACTGGGCGGCTGGACCTGGCCGTCCGATCCGGTGATCTGGCTTTGCTTTGCCGGTATCGGCGTCGCGGCGCTGATTGGCCACCTGTTCATCACCACGGCCCACCGCTATGCGCCGGCCTCGGTGCTGGCGCCATTCGGCTACCTGCAGATCTTCTTCATGACCGGCGCCAGTTGGCTCGTCTTCAATCAGCCGCCGGACATCTGGATCTACATCGGTGCGCCGATCGTCATGGCCTCCGGCCTCTACATCTGGCTACGCGAGCGCCAGCTGTCGAAGAGCGTGGTCACGGAAGTTGCGGTGCAGGACTAGAAGCCGTTGAAGATCATGTCGCAAGCGGATTTGATCTCGTCGTAGTAGCGGTCAAGGTTGTCGATCGGGCTGCGCAGTGCCCGCGCCTCGACCGTGATGATGAACTGGGTCACCATCACGTACGACGTTCCCTCAATGGCGAGCTGCGGGTTCAGCCGTTTGTTTCTTGGTGGCGCTCGGTCTGGCAGCATCAACGGAACAACGATACGGCTGTCGAAGTCACCGAGCAGGTCAGTCTGCACATCCAGCACCAGTTCTCCGTCGCCGAGCCGGAAGACGTCGAACTGAGCCATCTAGAACGCGCGGTACTTTTGCAACGGAAGCCCGTGCTTTGCGATGTACTCGTTTGTGCCCCGGACCACGTCGGCGTTTTCCTCCGACCAGCGTCGCGCCTTTTCAGCCGCCACGGCGCGGGCAATCCCGACCTCCGCCGCCCTGGACAGGTTGATTTTCATCGCCTTGGCTTCATCCATGAGGGCGCCGTCGATGGAGAGATTGGCGGCGCGACGCAGCGCATTCGACATTGTTGCCTCCGAGTATGCGCATAAATATGCGCATACTCGACGACTTTGCAAGCTGTTCGCCCTTTGGTTGGGTCAGCTAGCCGCCCGCTTCCGCAGCAGCCCGCTGCCCGGTGCGAACAGCAGCGCCACGAGGAACACCGCTGACTGGATCAGCACGATGCACGGGCCCGTGGCGCCGTTGATGCTGAAGCTGATCAGCGTGCCCAGGACCCCCGAGGCGATGGCGACGGTCATGGCGATGGCAAGCATCGCCTCGAAGCGCTTGGCGAGCAGGAACCCGATGGCGCCGGGAGCGATCAGCATGGCGACGACCAGGATGATGCCGACCGCCTTGAGCGAGGCGACAATGGTGATCGAGAGCAGGGCGAGCAGGCCGTAATGCAGCAGCTTCACCGGCAGGCCGATGGCCCGGGCATGTTGCGGATCAAAGGCATAGAGCAGGAAGTCGCGGCGCTTGGCGAGGACGATCAGCAGCGTGCCGAGCGCGATGACGGCCGTCTCGATCAGGTCCTGCCAGGTCACGCCGAGCATGTCGCCGAACAGGATATGGCTCAGATGCTGGTCGGTCTCGATGCGCGAGAACAGCACCAGCCCCACCGCGAACATGCCGGTGAAGACGATGCCCATGGCGGTGTCTTCCTTGATCCGGCTGTTATCTTTCAGGTAGCCCGTGCTCACCGCCGCAAACAGCCCGGCGACGAACGCCCCGATGGCAATCGGCAGGCCGATCACATAGGCGATGACGATGCCGGGCAGCACGGCGTGCGAGATGGCGTCGCCCATCAGCGACCAGCCCTTCAGCACCAGGAAGCACGACAGCACCGCCGAGACCGCGCCGACAAGGATGGCGACGATCAGCGCACGCTGCATGAAGTCATAGGTCAGCGGCTCGACGAAGAAGGCGTAGAGCGCGTCCATCAGTTCGCTCCCGCTTCGCGCATCGCCCGGCGCCGCGCCGCGAGCCGCCCATGCTTGGGGGCAAAGAAGAAGGCGAGGAGGAACAGCGCCGTCTGCAAGGAGACGATGACGCCGCCGGTCGCGCCGTCGAGGAAGAAGCTGATATAGGCACCGACCGCTGCGGTGGCCGAGCCGAGGATCACCGCGATGACGAGGAGGTTCCGGAACCGGTCGGTAAGGAGGTAAGCCGTGGCGCCCGGCGTCACCACCATGGCGATGACGAGGATGGCGCCGACGGTCTGCAGCGCGGCAACGGTGCAGGCGGCGAGCAAGGCGAAGAACAGCACCTGCAGCGCCCGCGGATTGAGCCCGACGGTGCGCGCGTGGTTCTCGTCGAAGAACACCAGCATCAGGTCCTTCCACTTGAGGATGAGGATCGCCAGCGACACCAGCGAGATGATCACCACCTGGATGACGTCGCCGTCCGAAATGCCGAGGATGTTGCCCATGACGATCGCCTGCACGTCGACGGCTGTGGGGTTGAGCGACACGATGAGCAGGCCCAGGGCAAAGAACGAGGTGAAGATTATGCCGATGACAGCATCTTCCCTGAGCCGGGTGCGGGCCCGCACCAGCACCATGGAGGCCGCAGCGAGCCCGCCCGCGACGAACGCGCCGGCAGAGTAGGGGAGGCCGAGCAGGTAGGCCGTCGCAACACCAGGGACCACGGCATGGCCGAGCGCGTCACCGATCAGCGACCAGCCCTTCAGCATCAGGTAGGCCGAGAGGAAGGCGCACACGGCGCCGACCAGCGCCGACACCCACATGGCCTTGACCATGTAGTCGTAGCTGAAGGGGACGAGCAGTTCCTCGATCATTTCTCGTCCCGCGACTTGCTCGGCGAAGCCGGCTTGCTGCCGCCATTCTCGCCATAGAACACCACCGGGCGCTCGTCGTCGGTGAGCACGGTGACACGGCGCTGGTCCTTGTCGTCGTGGAGGTCTTCGCCGGCCAGTTGGAAGTGCCGCAATACGCCGCCGAATGCTCTCTCGAGATTGGCCTGCGTGAACACTTCGGCGGTGGGGCCAAAGGCCAGCACGGTGCGGTTGACCAGCACCACCTGGTCGCAGAAATCCGGCACGCTGCCGAGGTTATGGGTGGAGACGAGCATCAGGTGACCCTGGCTGCGCAACTCCTGCATCAGCGCGATGATTGCCGCTTCGGTCTGCACGTCGACCCCGGTGAACGGCTCGTCGAGCAGGATGATCCGCCCCTCCTGCGCCAGCGCGCGGGCAAGGAAGACGCGCTTCTTCTGGCCTCCGGAGAGCTCGCCGATCTGGCGCTTGCGATAGTCGCTCATGCCGACCCGGGCCAGCGACTGGTCAACCAGTTCGCGGTCGCGCGCCGAAGGCATGCGGAAGAAGCCCATATGGCCCTGCCGCCCCATCATCACCACGTCCTCGACCAGCACCGGGAAGTTCCAGTCGACTTCCTCGGCCTGCGGCACATAGGCGACGATGTTGCGCTTCAGCGCCTCGCGGACCGGCAGGCCGGCGATGCGAACCTCGCCGGCGATCGGCTGCACGAAACCCATGATCGCCTTGAACAAAGTGGATTTGCCGCTGCCGTTGACGCCGACGAGGCCGGCGATGGTCCCCGCCCCGAGCCCGAAGGTTGCGTCACGCAGCGCCACGTTGCCGTTGGGGTAGGCGACCGTTACCCCCTCGACTTCGAGGCTCGGCTGCGGCGCCGGATTCCATGCCTCATGCGGCACGTTGGCGGTGAGGGTCACTTCCCAAATCCCTTGGCGATGGTGTCGACGGTGACTTCAAGCAGCTTGAGGTAGGTAGGCGTCGGGCCGTCGGCCTCGCTCAACGAGTCGACGTAGAGGATACCACCATAGGCGGCGCCGGTTTCCTTGGCGACTTGCTTGGCCGGCTTGTCCGACACCGTGCTCTCGGAGAACACCACCGGGATCTTGTTGGCGCGCACCGCGTCGATGACCTTGCGCACCTGCTGCGGCGTGCCCTGCTGGTCGGCGTTGATCGGCCAGAGGTAGAGCTCTTTCATGTCGTAGTCGCGAGTGAGGTAGCTGAACGCGCCCTCGCTGGTGACCAGCCAGCGCTGCTCGGCCGGGATCTGCGCGAGCCGCGCACGCAGCGGTGCATCGAGCGCCTTGATCTCGGCGGAATAGGCCGCGGCGTTTGCGTCGTAGGTCGCGGCGTTCGCCGGGTCGTACTGCACCAGCGCCTTGCGGATGTTCTCGACATAGAGCAGCGCGTTGTTCGGCGACATCCAGGCATGTGGGTTGGGCTTGCCGGTATAGGGCCCCTCGCCGATGCTCATCGGCTCCACCCCATCGCTCACCACCACCTGCGGCACGTCCTTCACGTTCTCGAAGAACTTCACGAACCACTGCTCGAGGTTCATGCCGTTCCACAGCACGAGGTTGGCGCCTTGCGCTCGCACGATGTCGCGCGGTCCGGGTTGATAGCCGTGGATCTCGGCGCCCGGCTTGGTGATCGACTCAACCACTGCCGCATCGCCCGCGACGTTCCGCGCGATGTCGGCGATGATGGTGAAGGTTGTCACGACCTTGAACTTATCCTGGGCGAGAGCGGGCAAGGCCATCGTCCCGGCCAACAGAGCAAGGGCCAGGACGGTGAGGAGGCGGCGCGTAATCATCGGTCGGGGCAATCTCTTGTTGCGAATGGTTCTTAATAGCATCTAGTTTTCGATGCTTGTCAACTCTCGGCGGCATTCCTGCTGGCCGGCAGGGAAAGCGCCGCGCGCGGTTGCTTTCGCAGGCGGTTTCTTCCACGATTACGAAAAACACCGAGCTGCGAAGAAATCGCCTCGGGTTTGGGGGAATTCGTCTTATGCCTGCCTTCCGCCTGATCGACGCCAAGCTGCCTGACTTCGGCATTCCAGCAACGCGTCCGGAACTCGACCGTTCCGTCTACCTTGCCCGCTTCGCCGCCCTCGGCCGGGCCCGCCGTGCCGCCGGGCTCGATGCGCTGGTCGTCTATGCCGACCGCGAGCACTCGGCGAACCTCAGTTACATCACCGGGTTCGATCCGCGTTTCGAGGAAGCGCTGCTGCTGATCACCCCCGACGCCACCCCGACCCTGTTGGCGGGCCCCGAGAATCTCGGCCGCGCCGCCAATGCCGCCATCGAGGTCGAGGCGCGGCTTTATCCCCCGTTCGGGCTGCTCGGGCAGGATCGCACCAAAACCCCGGCGCTGGCCGAGGTGTTGCGCAACGCCGGTATCGCCTCGAACCAGCGTGTGGGCGTGCTCGGCTGGAAGTATTTCGGCCCCGACGAGGCCGCAAAGCCCGAGGCGTGGCTCGAGACCCCTTCCTATATCGTCGACACTTTGCGTCAGATCGTCGGCGCCGACGGCCGTGTGGTGAATGCCAATGCCCTGCTGATGCACTCGGTGACTGGTCTGCGCGCCGTCAACGAGATCGTGCAGATTGCCCAGTTCGAGTTCGGCGCTGTCGCCTGCTCGGAGGCCGTCAAGGCGTTGATCGCCAATGTGCGGCCGGGAATGAGCGAATTCGACGCGGTGCAGCAGATGCGTCTCGGCGTGCTGCCGCACTCCTGCCACACCATGTTCTCGTCCGGCGACAAGCTGGTGGGACTCAACAGCCCGTCGGGCAAGAGGCTCAAAAAGGGCGACCCGATGACCTCGGCGGTCGGCTACTGGGGCGGCCTGTCGAGCCGCATGGGCTGGCTGGTCGAGGATGAGTCGGAACTCCCCACCAATGTTCGCGATTATGTCGATCGCCTTGCCGGCCCATACTTTGCCTGCGCTGCCGAGTGGTACGAGACCATCGGCATCGGGGTCACCGGCGGCGAACTCGATGCGCTGGCGCGCCGTCACCTCGATACGCCGTTCTTCAAACTGGTGCTCAACCCCGGCCACCTGATTCACCTCGACGAGTGGATGAACACCCAGGTCTATCCGGGCTCGAAGGAACCGTTCCTGTCGGGCCAGGCGATACAGTGCGACATCATCCCGGCGGCCGGTCCGCCTTACTACGGCGCCAATATCGAGGACGGCATCGCGCTGCTCGACGACCGGGGCAGGGCCGAGCTGAAGGTGGATTTCCCTGATGTCTGGGGCCGCATCGAAGCGCGCCGCGCCTTCATGGGCGACGTGCTCGGCATCCGGCTGAAGCCCGAGGTGTTGCCGCTCTCCAACCTCGCCGGGGCGATGCCACCATACTGGCTGTCACCCAACCGCATCGTTTCCAAAGCGTGATGTGATCGCGCGCGCTCACTTGCCAATCTTGCCCGCGCCGATTATCTCGTTTGGCATCGACATTTGGCTGACTTCCGGCCGTATGCCCCCGCTCTCGGTCAGGCGCACGATAGGACTTCCAAAATTCGACTGACCGGGCAGGGTGATCGTATGTCGTTCT